>JAEIGA010001468.1_pt1 | contig 36829 bp, 33 predicted proteins | sample 9270691 | NCBI WGS metagenome assembly JAEIGA01 (sample SAMN17057246, study PRJNA624740) | gut metagenome | biome: biome; isolation source: fecal sample | host: Bos grunniens | place: China: Xizang | collected 2019
AAAAAATATGTAAATTTGTGGTACTCGTAAATAAATAATTGATAGTATGAAACGTGCTGAAATTTTTACACCTAAGGGTGTTATGAAGGTAGAGTTGTATGAAAACGATACTCCCATCACCGTAGATAACTTTTGTAAACTTGCCAAATCTGGCTTTTATGATGGTTTAACTTTTCACCGAGTTATTCCTGAATTTGTTATTCAAGGAGGTTGTCCTCTGGGAACAGGTGCAGGCGGCCCTGGATATACAATCCCTTGTGAGACCGATAAAACAATGCAATATCACGACCGAGGTGTTCTGTCAATGGCTCATCGAGGACGAAATACTGGCGGCTCTCAATTTTTCATCTGCCACAACCGTGAAAACACAGCTCACCTTGACGGAGTACACACCTGCTTCGGTAAACTATACGAAGGACTTGATGTCCTGGACGATATCAGACAAGGTGATTTAATTGAAAAAATTGTTATAATTGAAGAGTAATATATGGACTTTGAAGGAATATTGATTCGCAAATGTGCTCCCGTTAGTGGGCAATCAGCTCGCGGACAGTGGTCTAAACAAGATTTGATTTTCGAACTTCCCGGAGATTACAACCGCAAATTGTGCGTTAGTTTCTGGGGAGATAAAGTTCAAGATGCGGCTAAAATAAATGAGGGTGAGAAAGTCACCGTTTCTTGCAATATCGAATCTCGAGAATTCAACGGCAGATGGTATACTGAAGTTCGTGCTTGGAGAGTTCAAGTTGCAAATACCACTCCGGCTGCACAACCGGCAGAATCTCCGGCTGCATACTCAGGTGGAGTTCCTCCAATTTCTGCTCCAGAATATTCTGCTCCATCAACTTCGCCTGCAGACGATATCGACGATTTGCCGTTCTAAGCATCTCGTTCGTATAAAATAGAAGAGGGTGTCCAATAGATTTATGGACACCCTCCTTTATATTCGATCAAACTATTCTTCGCTATCAAGCAAATCTGAAACCAGAATACGGCCACAATATTCGCATACAATAATCTTTTTGCTCATTCTGATATCAAACTGACGTTGCGGCGGGATACGGTTGTAGCAACCTCCACAAGCATCACGCTTAACTGTCACAACAGCAAGACCATTGCGTGCATTGCCTCTGATTCTTCTGTATGCAGTGAGCAAACGTGAATCAATCTTTTCGGCTGCGAGTTCTGATTCTTTAGTCAGATCTTCAACTATTTTCGCTGTTTCACGATCGATTCCTTCGAGTTCTTCCTGTTTGCTCTTTAAATCAACAATACGACCTTCAACGACACTCTTAGCCTCTTCGACCAATTTTTTCTTAATTTTCACATCGTTGTTATACTCTTTGATTCTCTTTTCAAACAATTCGATATCAAGTTTCTGCAACTCGATTGCTTTTGCCAAAGATTCGTACTCACGATTGTTACGTACATTATTTTCCTGTTCCTCATATTTGGCAATCAAACTCTTAGCCTTTTCGATCTCTTCTTTTTTAGTCTTGGTATTACGAGTCAACTCATCAATGTCACTCATAATATTGGCGATACGAGTTTCAAGACCTGCGATTTCATCTTCGAGATCTTGAACTTCGAGAGGAAGTTCACCCTTAATCTTGTTGATTTCGTCTATCTTCGAATCGATCTTTTGAAGTTCATAAAGAGCCTTGATCTTTTCTTCAGTGGTGTAATCCATTGATTCACCAGGTTTAACAGCTGCTATACTTGTCATATCCTATAAATTTTTCTTTTGATAGTTGATTACAAATGTCTAATCGGATTTGTCGATTTCTCACATTTGCGAACTGCAAAGTTAGGTATTTTTTTCGTAAGATAATCAAATAAAATGTCAACAGCACAAATTTCACTTTCATAATGACCTATTCGCACCGCTGTAATCGCATCTTCTGCATCAAAAAATTCGCTGAATTTCATCTCTCCCGTAATGAAAACTTCGGCTCCGCTGCTCACCGCATCCTGAATTAGTGATGCTCCAGAACCGCCACACATTGCTACTCGACGAACCTTTTCACAGTGTGGTTCATTAAACTCGATATGTTCACAATTAAATCGTTTTTTGATTTCACAGATAAAATCCATTATCGGCATCTCTTGAGGCAAATCACCCACTACACCCAGACCTATTCCTTCAGCAACATTATTCAACGTATAGATGTCATAAGCCATCTCCTCATAGGGGTGAACTTTCTGTGCAGCTCTCACAACGCGGTTACACAGATGTCGCGGCACAACTGTTTCGATTTTAACCTCAGCAGTGTCTTCTCTGACACCGATCTCGCCGATGTAGGGTTCACACCCCTTACCCGCACGAAATGTTCCACAACCGACGCTGTTGAAACTACACTGATCATAACGGCCTATTGCACCGGCACCTGCCGAGAACATTGCAGAACGCACCTGCTCGGCATAACTTTCAGGAACATACACTACGATTTTTCTCAACTCGCCATCACGTTGTTCGAGTGTACGAATATTCTGCAAATCAAGAATATGTGCCATTCTCCAACTAACGCCCTCGTATGCAGCATCCAATGACGTGTGACACGCATACAGAGCAATCCCATATCTGACTGCTTTGGCTACAAGACGTTCAGGGCGATTCGATTCGGTCAGACGTTTCAATGGTTTAAAGACCAGTGGATGATGTGAAATAACCATATTTGCACCACTATGATAAGCCTGATCAAGCACCTGATCGGTCACATCAAGACACAAGACAATTCCGCTAACCTCCATCCTCGGATCTCCGACGGTCAATCCCGTATTGTCATAACTCTCCTGATACTGAGCCGGAGCAAGTTCTTCAATTAAGGATACTATATCTCTTACAATCATTGTATTATGATTTAAGACAATTAAGGTTTATTCTTTATCGATTTTATCGAATAACGATCCCGTTATACTCGGAGCATCTACCGGCACAAGATTTTTACGAATTTTCTCATTCTGCATTTTCTTGAATTCGGACATCGTCTTCGGATTATGTTTTTCGAGTTTCACCTCTGGTGCTGGTGGCGGCAATTCACCAAACAGACTTGCCAATGTCAATTCTTGTTCAGGTTGAGATTCAACTTGTACCTCCGCTTGTAGAGTTGCTTGAGGCTCCTCGATTTCAGATAGTTGTCCCTCGGTATCAACAAATTGCTTCTCTGGTTCAACCGACACTATCTTTTCTTCAGCATCTTTAAATTCAGTCTTAATCTGTAACAAAGCTGCACGAATCATCTCAAGTCGTTCCATTATTGCAGCATCACGTTCGACCTCATTTCGCGACTGTTTAAGCTGACGTTTTGCACCCTCGAGGGTCATTCCGCGAACCTTTACAAGATGATATATAACTTTCAGATTTTCAATATCTTTCGCAGTAAATAACCTGTTCCCTTTTTTATTTTTCTGTGGTTTTAAAATCGGAAAGGTTTTCTCCCAAAAACGCAACAACGATGGCTTAACGTCAAACATTTCTGCCACTTCGCCCATCGTATAAAGCATCTTAGTGGGACGTTCCTCGTTCATACTCATCAAGACTTTACATTAAAAAAATCAGGACCTCTGTAAATTAGCGTGCAAGATACTAAAAACTTTGAGATTTTACAAATGTGTAACAATTTTTCAGTCTATCAGTCGTAAAATTCTCAAATTGAGTATTTAATCGTATTGGCAATTAACAAAAAAAATGCAATCTTTGCACCAAATGATAAAAACCGTTGACAATATGGAAAACTTCAACCCGACTAATTATCGACTCATAAATGTTCACGATGGTCACACATTTGACGACCAAGGTTGGACACTTGATGCACCCGACAGCCAGTCACCATCACTCATTCGTGCCGACTACCAACAGAAACAGATCCGATTCGGAGAAAAAAGCGAAGGCATCTACCGATTCGCTGACTGGTTACCAATTCGCCGTAAACTGAAAAATTCGAGTGCTCCGGTCACATATCGCAGCAAAGCTCTGGCAGAACGTTTGGGCCTGAAAAATCTGTATATATGTTTCAATGGTTACAATCCCGAAATCGGAGCAAATATGACCACCTGCTCGTTCAAAGAGACTGAAGCGTATAGTGTAGGTGGCAGAATGGATCCGCAAGATAAACGTATCCTGGTTGTCTCATCGGCAGGGAATACGGCTCGTGCCTTTGCAAAGGTCTGCTCTGATAATAACATTCCGTTGTTACTGACCGTTCCAGAAGACAATATCGATGCACTCTGGTTTGATGCTCCGCTGAACGACTGTGTAAAACTTGTGGTTTCTGAACGAGGCAGCGATTACTTCGACGCAATCAATCTTGGAAATATAGCAGTCAAATCTCCGAAATTCTACGCCGAAGGTGGAGCAAAAAATATTGCACGTCGCGATGGTATGGCAACAACCGTACTCTCAGCAGCTGAAGTTATTGGCCGTATTCCGGATTACTATTTTCAAGCCGTAGGAAGCGGTACAGGTGCAATCGCTGCGTGGGAAGCAAATATGAGATTGATCGAAGATGGCAGATTTGGCAATAATAAAATGAAACTTATTGTTTCTCAGAATATTCCATTTACTCCGATGTATGATGCGTGGAAAGAAGACTCTCGCGCATTGCTGCCATTCAGCGACGAATCTGCCCGCATCGCAGCATCCATCATCGATGCCAAAGTTTTGTCAAACAGACGTCCGCCATATTCAATCAACGGAGGTCTTTATGATGCACTGCGTGATAGCGGCGGTACAATTCTTTGTGCAGACAATATGTCATCTGAACAAGCAGCAAAACTATTCGAAGAGACCGAAGGCGTGGATATTCATCCGGCAGCAGGAGTCGCCCTCGCAACACTGATTCAATGCATCGAAAACAGAGTTATCGACCCTGAAGCTATCATTATGCTCAACGTAACGGGTGGCGGTGAAAAACTCTACAAGAATGGCAAAACATTACACTACCTCAAACCATCTCTTGTCTTCCCGATCGATCCCGATCCCAAAGAGTGCCTTGAGAAAATTGAGGCTCTGTTCGAATAAAATATAAATTCACAAATAGCTACAACTCTGCGGTTCTCAAATTAATTTCACAAAAACAGAGCCCGCAGAGTTGATTTTTTGTGCAAAATCATTACCTTTGTCGTAAACAAATTCTTGTTAAGACTATGAAATTACCCCACGCAGTAAACGTTCTGCTCTTGGGTTCAGGTGGCAGAGAACACGCAATTGCAAAGAAAATAGCTGAAAGCCAACGTCTTTCAAAACTATACATTGCAACAGGCAATGGTGGCACGGCTTCGTGTGGCATCAACGTACCTGATCTTTCGCCTGTGAATTTCGGCGGAATCAAACAATTCGTCATCTCGAATAATATCAATCTCGTAGTAGTTGGACCTGAAGAACCACTGGTTAAAGGTATTGCCGACTACTTCCAGAACGATTCGGATATCTATCATATTCCGGTTATCGGACCAACAATGGCTGGTGCTCGACTCGAAGGAAGTAAATCCTTTGCAAAGGATTTTATGGTAAGACACAACATTCCGACGGCAGCCTATAAATCGTTCACAAAAGACAAAGCAGATGAGGCTTGTGCATTTCTCGAAACATTCGAGGCACCGTATGTGCTTAAGGCAGATGGTCTTGCTGCGGGCAAAGGTGTGCTGATTGAAAACGACATCGAATCTGCAAAAAATGCAGTCAAAACGATCCTCGGCGGTCAATTCGGTATGGCAGGGAACAGCATCGTCATCGAACAGTTCCTCTCAGGTATCGAACTCTCAGTCTTCGTAGCAACTGACGGCAAGAACTATAAACTGCTGCCTGAGGCAAAAGACTATAAACGCATCGGCGAAGGCGATCAAGGTCTTAACACAGGAGGTATGGGTGCAGTATCACCCGTTCCGTTCGCCGACAAAGAATTTATGGACAAGGTCGTAAACCGAATCATCGAACCTACAATCAATGGTCTGATTGAAGATAAAATCGAATATAACGGATTTATATTCTTCGGTTTGATGAATTGTGGCGGTGAACCGTATGTCATCGAATACAACGTCAGAATGGGCGACCCCGAAAGTGAAGTCGTATTCCCGAGAATCGAATCTGACATTATAGACCTATTCGAAGGAATCGCTTTTAAATCTTTGGATAAAAAAGAATTAATTATATCCCCTCTCAAAGCTGTTACTGTAATGTGTACTTCGGGAGGCTACCCTGGCGACTACCGCAAAGGTCTGACAATCGAAGGTGTCAACTCAGTCGAAAACAGCATTGTCTATCACGCAGGTACAAAACTCGAAAAAGGAGTGCTTTACACCTCCGGAGGTCGTGTGCTTTGTGTAACATCTTTGGGTGATTCGATTCAGGAGTGTGCAGCCAAAAGTTATGCCCAAATCGAAAAGATATCGTTCGAAGATATGTACTACCGACGTGATATCACAAAAGATCTGATTTAGGATTTTAGAACACATACACAACCTCGGGTGATGAAGTTTCACCAGAATTTTATTTTGTCGATTCTGCTCTTGGTATTGCTATTCGCAATATTCGAGTTGAAGAATGTCGTATTGTCTCCGGATTCTGCCTCGTGGATTATCAACGATGCTGGTTCGCAGTGTCTGTATTCCAATCAACTACCAATCAACACTTCATTCTCGGCAAGTGATAATTGGGCCGGTTGGATTGTGATTCCACTGAGATTGCTGTTGACCTTTGTCACTGCAATGCTCATCACACGAACTGCAATGAAAAATATGATTTTCGATGAGAGATCATATCTGCCGACAATAATTTTCCCAATCGTCGCTACAGGCATCTTCTCGGCAACAGGTTCTATATTAACACTGACATTGAGCCTGTTGCAAATCATAATCTTTAATTTGCTGTTCGACGGATTCAAACGCAGCAACTCAATCAAAGAGTTCTTCTACGCTTCGATTCTGACCGCAATTTCGACATTATGCTACACCCCCTCTGCCGTAACATTTATCACCATTCTACTGGCAGTAGCTGTGCTGAACCGAAGCTTTAGAGAATTATTCTGTTCAATAGTCGGTTTTTTAATTCCGCTATTTCTGTACTCTTATTACCATTGGATTATCGGGTATTCATTTTCGACAATTCCCACGAAACTGCTGGCAAGTTTTACCACCACATTATCACTGCCAATAGACCAATGGTTAGTGCTGTCCAACAGATTCGGACTATCCGTATTGATAGTCTCCGTACTGCCACTTGTCACCGCTACAGTAATAGCCATCGTTACATACCAACACCAACTACGTTATGCCCGCCGCAGACAACGTAAATTCTTCAATCTGTTGGTATTCCAATTACTGGCAATCACTACATTAACATTCACCGTTCCAAGTTCCGGACTCCAAATGTTACTGCTGAACTCTGTTCCCCTGACATTGATCCTCTCTTGCTACTTTAACTGGAACGAATACAGATTCGCAAGATTATTACTGCAACTACTTCCTTGTGGAATCTTACTCTATAACATTACGCTGATAATCGTTTTGAAGCAGTAAGTCTAAATGCGTATTTTTATCAAAAACAAGTCGTAAAATTTTACCTCTGATTTTTTTTAAATAACTTTGCAGAGCAATATGGTATGTGGTGGCTTTAAACTACTACACAAGACATTAAACGATTAAAAACCAAAATTTTACTACAGTGGATATTTTTGATAGAATCAAACAAAATGACGGTGGCCCTATTGGTCAATACCGCAAATTGAGTCACGGATATTTCTCATTCCCGAAACTCGAAGGTCCTATCGGACCGCATATGACTTTCCGTGGAAAAAAAATGCTCAATTGGAGTCTTAATAACTACCTCGGTCTGGCTAACGACCCTGAAGTAATGAAAGCTGATGCTGATGCAGCAAAAGAATTCGGTATGGCTGCTCCGATGGGTGCTCGTATGATGAGCGGTCAAACTAAATACCACGAACATCTCGAACGTCGTCTGGCTGATTTCTGCCACAAACCTGACTGCTTCTTGTTGAACTACGGCTACCAAGGTATGACATCTATTATCGATTCACTGCTGACTCGCCACGATGCAGTAGTTTACGACTCGGAAGCTCACGCTTGTATCATCGACGGTCTGAGAATGCATACAGGTAAACGTTTCGTATTCCCACATAACAATATGGACGCCTGCCGTAAAGAACTCGAACGTGCAACAAAACTCGTTGCTCAAACAGGTGGCGGTATCCTCGTTATCACTGAAGGTGTATTCGGTATGAAAGGAGACCTCGGCAAACTCGACGAAATCGTCGCTATGAAGAAAGAATTCAATTTCCGCCTGCTGGTTGACGATGCTCACGGTTTCGGTACTATGGGCGAAACTGGTTCAGGTACTCCGGAACACTTCGGTGTTGAAGATGGTGTTGACGTTCACTTCGGTACATTCGCTAAGTCAATGGCTGGAATCGGTGCTTTCGTTGCATCTGAAAAATATATTATCGACTATCTGCGTTACAATATGCGTTCACAACTCTACGCTAAGTCACTGCCTATGCCTATGGTACTGGGTGCTGAAAAACGCCTCGATATGTTGCAACAAAAACCTGAACTCAAAGAAAAACTCTGGACTATCGTTCGTGCATTGCAAAACGGTTTGACTGAACGTGGTTTCGATATCGGCGTTACAAACTCACCTGTTACTCCGGTTTATATGAAGGGTGGTGTTGAAGAGGCTACAAACTTGGTTTACGACTTGAGAGAAAACTACGGTTTGTTCTGCTCAGTGGTAGTTTATCCTGTAATTCCTCGCGGTGAAATTATCCTTCGACTGATTCCTACTGCAGTCCACACTCAAGAAGATGTTGACTACACTTTGAAATGTTTCGAAGCTATCCGCGGCAAATTGCTCGCAGGTGAATATCAAAAACCAATGCCAAGCGTTGCTGACTAAGGTTTATGTAACTTTATATTCAGAGGAAATCCTACGAAGGATTTCCTCTTTTTATTTTTATATAGTCATTAAAAAAGGGTGTCCGAAAAGACGAACACCCTCACATTAATTTCTATCTCTGTGACCTATTTTTCCTTAAGCAGGTCACGAATTTCTGTCAACAGAATTTCTTCTTTAGTTGGTTCTGGTTCCGGAGCCGGTGCCGGAGCTGGAGCCGGTTCTTCTTTCTTCTTCTTGAGTTGATTCATCAGTTTGACAATCAGGAATACACAGAATGCCAAAATAATGAAATCAATACATTGTTGGATAAAGGCACCATAATTCCAATATACTGGTTCAGCAGCTTCAACTCCTGTACCTACGGCATCTCTTACAGCAGAGATATCAAGCTTCAAATCAGAGAAATTAGTGTTGCCCATAATTACTCCGATAGGAGGCATCAAGATATCGTTCACCAAAGATGTTACGATTTTTCCGAATGCACCACCGATGATTACACCGACAGCCATATCCATTACATTACCTTTAACGGCAAAATCTTTAAATTCTTTAAGGAATCCCATAGTTATCAATTAATTGGTTATTACATTTTAAAAATTCCGGTATAAGATTGGGGGCTGAGTGCACGTAATTTCTCTTTAACCTCCTCACGAACATCGAGTTGTTCGATAAAGGCTGCAATATCTTCCCTATTTATCGCACGATTTGTTCGGGTCAAAGCTTTGAGAGCTTCATAGGGATTCGGATAATTTTCGCGTCTGAGAATAGTTTGAATACCTTCAGCCACCACTGCCCAATTTCGCTCGAGATCGGCATCAATAGCATCTGGATTAATAATCAGTTTACCCAAACCTTTGAGCACAGACTTCATAGCAATGATTGTATGTGCCAGCGGAACACCTACGTTTCTGAGTACGGTTGAGTCTGTCAGGTCGCGTTGGAGTCGCGACACAGGGAGTTTACCAGCAAGATGGCAGAAAATTGCATTTGCAATACCCAGGTTTCCTTCGGCATTTTCGAAGTCAATCGGATTAACCTTATGTGGCATAGCTGATGAACCCACCTCTCCTGCTTTGATTTTCTGTTTGAAATACTCCATTGAGACATAGGTCCAGATATCCCGACACAAGTCAATCAAGATTGTATTAATTCTTTTGAAACAATCGAAAATTGCAGCAAGATTATCATAATGTTCGATTTGTGTCGTAATCTGCGAACGATCAAGGTGCAATATATCACCGACAAAATGGTTTGCAAAATCGATCCAATCAATTTCAGGGAATGCAACGTGGTGTGCATTGAAGTTGCCTGTTGCACCACCAAACTTAGCAGGACAAGGAATAACCTTAAGTTGTTCGATTTGTTTATTCAATCGATCTACGAACACCATAATCTCTTTACCGAGTCGCGTTGGTGAAGCGGGTTGACCGTGAGTTCGAGCCAACATCGGCACATCTGCCCATTGTTCTGCGAGAGATTTCAACGTAGTTACGACCTCATCAAGCAGAGGATAATAGACCTGATGTGCTGCATCTCGCAAAGAGTAGGGAGTCGCCGTATTGTTTATATCCTGAGATGTCAGACCAAAGTGTACAAACTCTTTATACTCATTGAGTCCGAGTTTTTCCATTTCGCCCTTTATGTAATATTCGACAGCCTTGACATCGTGATTAGTTATTTTTTCGATCTCTTTTACAGCTTGTGCATTTTCGACCGTAAAAGTTCGGTAAATATCTCTCAGTTGTTCGAAATTATCTTCATTCAATGATTCAAGTTGAGGAAGTGGAATTCGGCTCAATGCGATAAAATATTCTACCTCAACAAGGATTCTATACTTGATAAGTGCATACTCCGAAAAATAATCGGACAAAGCATCTGTAGTGTTTCTATAACGACCATCTATCGGAGATATTGCCGTAAGTTTATTGAGTTCCATATATTGAATTTAACTGTTTCGTGGGACAAAGTTAATAGTTATTTTCAGACTTTTATATTTTATCTAAATAAATCAGACCTCTTCGATTTCGATACAATTCATCAAGAAGCGGTTCATTGTATCCGGATGTTGGGTTCCTATCACCAACTGCTGACCACTTTTGAGTTTCACGAACATTCCTGATGGTCCGTGAGTGTTATAGACAATTCCCCATTTCGGAGATTTCCTCACTCCCCAACCGACGAATCCGTAGTTTACGATTTCAACACTTTCGACATCGTCCCAGGAGATATTGCGATTTGCAAGCGGAAAGAATTTTATTCTGATTCGTCTTTGATCAATAATCGTTTTGAGTCTAATTGCATACAGCAAATAGAGAATTACAATTGGAAGAATAATGGTTAACATCACATAGACAAATGTTAACGGAGTTCCCTGATACAAAATTACTACAAGCGGTATGAATACCACTACGGCCGTAAGCAACAACCACTTAAGGTTCAAACGTTGAATTTCTCGGAATTGCCTTTTGTTTTTCATATTGAGTCAGGGATTAGTTCATAAATCCGTGTTCCTTAAGCAGTGAAATTAGTTCTTCGGATATTGCAACATTATCCTTTTCGGGATATCTTTTCTGGGTAAAAATCTGTGCAAGATTGGGCAATTGATTTACTTCCAGCAGTTTTGATGTTTCATCCGAATTTTCGCGTTCGTGCCACAGACGATTAATATCCTCATCTGAATAGTCCGAATAGGTCTGGTAGTGGACTACTGCTTCGAGAGGCAATCTATCAGTAATCTCCGGAGTTTCAATCGGATACCCCACAGCAATAGTGGCAACGGGAATAACGCCTTTGGGCAATTTCAGAATCTCTGAGATCTTGCGAGCATTATAAAGGCAAGTGCCCAGATAACAGATTCCAAGACCATTGTGTTCGGCTTCGAGCACAAAATTCTGTGACGCCAACAGAGCATCGGTTGCTCCGCACAGGAACCACAAGAAATTATCATAACCGGGCTGAGCATCTCTGAGTCTACACCATTTCGAGAATCGATTGACATCGACACAGAACGTAACGTGCAAGGGAGCCTTTGAGGCAGGTTGATTAAAATGACACGATGCGAGTTGAGTTCTGAGGTCTGAATCGGTAGTCACGATTATCGAGTAGACCTGCATATTACCCGTGTTTGAAGCACGGACTGCAGCGGTGAGCATCTTGTTAATTACATCACTATCAGGTAATCTGTCACTAAATTGACGGATAGATCTGTGATTAAAGATAGTTTCCATAAAAATCCGATGATACAAATTGTCTTACAAATGTAACAAAAAAATGAAACAGATGTTACTTTAAGCGAAAAAACATACGTTTTTTTCTTATCGAAACTATATCTCGAATTGATTATTCGTACGATTAAACTGGATCGACATCAACAATTATCCGCACTTTCAGTCGCTCCCAACCACACATTATATTTTTCAGATTTGCACGTTGAATAAGTCCATCTTTCCCGAGGTGTGTCTTTATCAGGAACATAACGTTGTGGCGATCTCGAATTTTGTCTACGATTGGATATTCCGGACCGAGCACCCGATCTTTAAACAATTCTTTTAAATCGTTCTCGACCTGTTGGACTGCATTATTCAGCACCTCCGAATCGGAATGGTTCAGTGTCAACCTAATCAGTCGGCAAAACGGCGGATAGACAAATACCTGACGCTGTTTACACTCATCACAAAACATTGCATAATAGTCGCCTGAAGCTGCTCTCAACACAGAGGTATTGTCTGGATTGACCGTTTGAATAATTACGGTTCCCTGATTATATCGGCGACCTGCACGACCTCCTACCTGACGAATCATCTGAAATGCCCGTTCCGTCGAACGAAAATCAGGATTATAAAACAGGCTATCGGCATTCATAATGACAACTGTTTCTACATTATTGAAATCAAGACCTTTACTGATTATCTGTGTACCTATTATCACATCTGCCTCTGCACGTGTCACAGAATTTATCTTGGCAATATAGTCGTTGATATTACGCACCGAATCGGAATCTATTCTGACAATTCGAGCTTGAGGAAAAATTTTTTCCAATTCAACCTCGATTCGTTCTGTACCAAAACCTTTTGTCTGCAATTCGCCGTTGCACTCGGCACATCTGTCCTGAAACGGAACACTATATCCGCAATAGTGACATACCAACTGATTTGAATGCAAAGTCAGTGATACATTACAATGAGGACATTGTTGCACCTTATTGCAATTTTTGCATACTACATAAGATGAATATCCGCGACGATTCTGGAATAGTAGGATCTGTGCATTGCGAGAGAGCGTCTCGGCAATTTGGTCTGTCACGATTTTATTGAATCCGGAATTTCGTTCTCCGCGTTGGGTAGCAACCCTGATATCTGATAATATCACCCGAGGCAGAACAGATTGTCCAAATCTCTCTGTGAGTTCTATCAAGTTATACTTGCCCGATGTCGCATTATAAAAACTCTCTATCGATGGTGTCGCACTGCCAAGAATTACCCGTGCCGAGTTTTGATGGGCAAGAACTATTGCCGTATCTCGTGCGTGAAATCTCGGAGCAGGCTCGGTCTGTTTGTAACTTGAGTCGTGTTCTTCATCTACGATTACAAGTCCCAAATTGACATATGGCAAAAAAAGAGCTGAACGAGTTCCTAACACGACCAATGATTCTCTGTTGAGCAAACTCATTCGAGCATAATTCTGACGTTTAGTAGTCTTGGTGAGATATGAATGCCAGACTATCAATCTGTTACCAAATATTTTTTCGAGACGGGAAATTAACTGTACTGACATCGCAATCTCAGGAATCAAATATAATACATCTTGATTTTGCGATAAACACTTATGTATCTGATTGATATATATTTCTGTTTTTCCGCTACCCGAGACGCCATAAAGCAACGAACAATTTTTATTCTCGGGAGTAGATTCCAATTTCTCAATTACAGCAATCTGTGACTCACTCAATTGCGGCATAGCTGCAATCTCAGTCGCCACAGGCATCTGTCTAAAGATCTCTATGAGGTTTTTATCAATCAGAGTTTTGAGTGCCGATTTATCGTTCTTGTCTGACAACAAATCACTCATAGCCATACAATTGTCATTATCCAACAGTCGTTTGGCTATCGCATATTGACGCTTCGCCCTCACAAGCGACTCTAACAACGACGGGGAAAAACTATCTGTAAATTTGCAATAGACTATCTCTGGCAGTGAATCAGATATTCTTTTAATTTTATGGATTTCTTCACCTGAAGGCAACAAATCTTTGGACATTGCAGCCTTCAACACCTCGCCTTCTGTACACATATAGTAGTCGGCAATCCAATGCCACAGTCTTAATTGAGAATCCGAAACTAACGGAATTGTGTCAATAACCGATTGAATCTGCTTTATCACTCGAAAATTCGGACGGCGATTATGAACCTCTACAACGACGCCCGTATACAACCTACTTTTACCGAGAGGAACTACCACCCGCAATCCACGACTGACAATTTGTTCCAAATGTTCGGGAATCTCAAAGGTCAGACAGCCTTTAAGTGCCAGCGGTAAAAGTATATCGGCATAGAGATTTCCCATACCACAAATGTACAAAATTATTAAGAAAGCGGCAATGACTTCAAATCATTTGCCGCTAATAAATCTCTTTTCTCACAACTCCTATTTCTCATCGGAGAGAGATTTATTTACCAATCCCTCAGAGAAGTGCTATCTATTTTTATCAATAAACTCTGCTACCAGATTAAAGGTATCTTCAGGTTGCTCAATAAACGACATATGGCCTGAGTGTTCGAGTTGGACAACCGAGACCTGAGTCAACTGTTCAATCAACAACTTAACAGCTTGTGCTGGAATCATCTGATCTTGTGTCCCAAATATGAACAAACTCGGAGCGGTCTCACTCTTAAATATCTCAAGATAATCTCCTCTTTGTGAAATTCCGCGTAGTATCGCAATAATACCCTCATCTTCTATTAATGAAGCCATCTCTTTCAATTCATCAATAACAGATTCGAGGCGTTTGCAATTCTCAACGGCAAAACGTCGCTGCGGATTAATATTCACCAGCACCTCTTTTCGTCCACTCAGCATCAGTTCGATTTCACGTTGACGATCTTCGGCACGTTTTTCAGAATCAGCAAAGGGATGTGAATGCAAAAAAATCACACCCTTAATCTCTGATTGCCAATACTTCATCATCTCCATTGCCACATAACCGCCCATCGAGTGACCGATGACAAAGTACCTCTTCAGTCCGAGATTCTCAATCAAACCGTGCACCGTTTCGGCAAGAAACTTCATCGTGTGAATATCCCCCTTGACTTCAGAGATTCCGTGCCCCGGCAGATCAAGTGATATGACACGATAGCGTTGGGCAAGCAGTTGACTCCACTGATCCCACACGTCTAATGTTTCGAGATAGCCGTGCAACAAAATTACACTGTCATCTCCCTTTTCGGTATCGCTATATCTGAATGCAACACCTGCTGCAATTGTAAATTTTTCCAATTTATATCAGTTTGATTATTCTTCGTCATCAAAATAATCGAATGCCGATTCTCGCTTTCGGAGATTATATAATTCGGCATCAATATCTTCGTCTTCTGTTGAAAACATATGACTCTCTTCGCGGCTGCTTTTTCTCATAGGTTCAAGACGAGTCTTTTTCTTGAGAGAATCTTCTGATGAATTGATATCAAATGAGTTACGGAAATCTTTATGCGATTTCATTTTTAGTTTAATTTATAATGTTGATAATTATTGAGATCTATTTCTGTGGCAAAAACCCTAACTGCACTACCCGTTAAACGTATATTGCCAAATCTGCCATTTGAGTCTCTCTCGAAATCGACGGTGAGCAATCCGCCACGAGTTTTGACGTGCCAATGATTTTCCTTGCTGGCTGTTTTTACTGTCGCAGCAATGGCAGATGCTGTCACACCAGTTCCGCAAGCCAGAGTTTCATCTTCTACTCCGCGTTCATAGGTACGAACAAACAGCTCATTTTCATTCAAAATCTGTACCATATTAACATTCGTTCCGCCACGCTGCAAGAAATATTCGCCATAACGAACGCTGCGACCATACGCCACAACATCTTCATTGTCAGGATTTTCACAAAAATGGACATAATGTGGCGACCCTGTATCAAGAAACAGATCGTCACCCATTGACTGAACACTATCCACGTCAATCATTTCGAGTTTTACAACCGCACGGCTATTATCGTATTCGAGTATCTGAGCCTGATGCAATCCATCAATACCCATAAAGAGCTTATGTTCAGAGCCTATTCCAAGATGATGTGCGAACAAAACTATACACCTACCACCGTTCCCACACATTGATGCCTCGCCACCATCGCAGTTGAAATACCTCATTTTAAAATCATATTCGGCATCGTTCTCAAGCAGCATCAATCCATCTGCCCCTACTCCAAAACGTCTATCACACAACCATTTAACTATATCACTATCGACCGGAAATTCTTCACTGCGATTATCAATTAGGACAAAATCGTTACCACACCCCTGGTACTTGTAGATTTCAAATTTCATAGGGATAATTTTTATTCGGCTTCTGAAACTTTTGCTGTCACCTCTTCAAGTTTATTAAGTGCCTCAACAAGTTTCATTGCCTCGATTCGTGACTCGAAAATACCAATGATGTAGGTTACACCCATTTCGGCATTCACTCGCGATGTCTCTTTACCCTGAGCCAATAAATTCAACTGCTCTTTAATCTTGTCATTTAGCAGATTATCTTTACACTTGAATTCGACACGATAGGCCTTTCCGACATCTTCAGCAAGATTTCTGAATTCACCATTTTCCCAAACAACAGGCTCAGGACGACGGAATCCGAGAGTCTTGAGATAATCGATATCTTCCATCATCTCGTCATAATTCTTGTATAGGCCTGCGTAGTATCTGTAACGTCCGTTGGCAAGTCGTTCTAAACTCAGCGGTGATACTTTTCGGAAAATAGATATTGGTTGAACTTTAAGGAATGTACCCAACAATATCTTATAGATTACAGGCACTTGAGGTCTTTCGTGCTTTGGTATCGGATTTCGCACCGAATAGGGATGTTCGGGCGTTGTGGTCACTCGACTATATGGCGTAAAATCAAGAGGTTGCAACTCGATTCGTGGCAACATCAAATTCATCGAATCCTTCGAGTATGTATGCTCCGAGTTCAGAGAATCTGCAGCCTCAGACAAATCGAGAACTTCAGCAAGGGTCAATTCATAATTCAGTATTGCCGATTTTTGTTGGCCAAGCATAGCAAACTGCTGAGATTGAACATCTTTATAATCTGCCGAGGAGACCTGATTAGCTTGCAACTTGTTATTTAATTCTTCCAATAAATCGATACGGTTTATCTTATCCAGCAGGTAACTATACGCATAGATCTTCGTATCGTAACAAGGAATCCAAATCCGACCCAGGCTATCTTCAAGCTCAACACTCTGGGCTGTCAGAGTCAGATACTCATTGAACAAACTATCAGCCTGTGCCTGAGTTTTAACACTATCATACTGCAATTTAAGATCGTTCAACTTGGCATAATTATTTTTGAATGCTACAACGAGCTCCTTAACCAGAGATTCGTTCTCTTGAATATTTCTCAGTTTTCGGAACTCCTCTATCGGAAGATTCTGTATTAAAAATCTGTTATCCAACAAGTAACGTGATTTCTTGAAATTAGTTTCAGTTGGTTGATTCGGGGTCTCTTGATTCTCCTTATCACAACGTATTGCACTCATCAGATTCTTCTGCTCGATGGCATTAATCTTAAAATCAGCCTCAGCAATCTGAGCCCTCACCTCATACAACTGACTCTCTATGGAGAGTATTCTTTCACTCAACGCAACCTTAATGCTATCAGGTGCTACCGAGTAGCTCTTTCTCAAAGAATCCAATTCTATGTTCAATCGAGCTTCGTGGCCCTTGAACTCCAGACGGTTATCGAGTAACGAGTTGTATATTGAGTCATTTTTCGATTCTGCAAATTTGCAATTCGCTGCATTGCAAATACCGCAATTCAGCAACAAGATTGCTAAAACTAACTTTGATATGATTGTAAATTTCATCGCCAAGAGTGTAAAAATAACAAATGAATAAACCCAAAAATTTCAAGACGACCAAACAACATCAACATCGTACAGATTATCTTGGCAAAAACGGTTAATGACGAATAGTTGTCAATCGAGCCTACTGCACCAAATCCCGGACCTACATTCCCCATACTTGCGTAAGACGAGCTGAACGACGTCAGCAAATCTTCGCCCGTAAGTGAAATTAACAACCCTCCGACAAGGGTTAATACCAGATAAAAAACAATGTATAATGTCACCGATGAGATTAATGAATTTTCTTGACTGAGACCATCTAATTTTACTCTCACAATAGCATTTGGATGTTGTTGCTGGATTATTCGAGCCCTAATTGCCTTGAACAACAACAGAATACGATCGGCTTTGAGTCCACCCGTAGTCGAGCCTGCACATCCACATTGGAATCCACAATAGATCAGCAACAAGATTGCAAATGGTGGCCAAAGGTTTGTATTGGCCGTAGCAAACCCTGTCGTTGATATTACCGATGTAACCTGGAAGGCCCCGAATCTCAGTGCCTCACCGAAAGTATCGTAATTTCCGGAAAACTTAAGATTCAGCACAAGACACACAATCATCGCAATGATTCCGAGAATATAAAAGCGGACAACCTCCGATCTGAATATATTGTTTTGATTTCGGATAAATGTCGAAAAGATCAAACCGAAATGGATACTAGCAATCGTCATAAATACGATACAAATGACATCAATCCAAACATTATTGAAATATCCGACACTCAGATTCTTCGTACTGAATCCTCCTGTTGAAATCGTTGAGAATGCGTGGTTTACCGAGTCAAACCAATTCATTCCCGCAATCTTGAGCAACAATGTCTGCAATATGGTCAATCCGATATATACCACTGTCAATATCAGCAATATTTTCTGTGTGCGGTATCTGAAATTCTCCTTGGCCAGTGAAGACAATTCAACATTAGACATTATGACCTTCGAACGTCCTAGAGAAGGTAAAATTACAAGTGAGAACAAGACAACTCCTACCCCACCAAGCCAATGGGTTGACGAACGCCAAAAAAGCAATCCTGCGGGTAGAGCTTCGATGTCGACAAGAATCGTACTACCCGTGGTCGTATAACCCGAAACACTTTCAAACCAAGCATTTATAAAACTGAATTCGCCACCCCAAAGAATATATGGCAACATTCCGGCTATACAAGAGAGCAACCACGAACCTACTACGATTACATATCCCTCTTTGGTTGTTATCTGCACATTACGTTCGACAAATATCAATGGGAATATTCCGGCTATCGCACATATCGCACAACTGAGTATCAACGGATATGAACCCGTATCCCAATTGTTGAATATCGATATCAATGCCGATATAAGCATAAATATAGCATTGAATATCAATACCAATCCGACATATCTTATGATAACATCGAAACGCATTATTCTGATTTTCTGTTTTTAGACATCATTATCAACTCTTTGATAAACTCATTGAGTTTTGACATTTCGCTATCTCCTTCGATGGTAACGTTGTACTGTATCCGCTGCATCAACCACCTGTGTAGTGATTTTTTAATTTTGATGATTGGTTTGAGATAGTACATATCAACCAAGGTCGCGAAGACAATTGTCAACATTATGGCGACAGCCAAAGCTATAATACTCGGCATAACCGCACGATAGGCATTGCTCTCGAGTTGGGTAGTATCTAAAGCCATTCGTTTTTGGGTCGAAATCATAAAATTTTTGATTGACCGAACAATTGACGAATAGGTGGTTTTATATACATCTGTAAACCAATTGATATTACTCGAATCCTGAGCCTCAAACACTGCGTGATCAATTACCGAATTATACAACTCATTGGCTGTGAATATCGAATCGACCTCCTGCAGTTGTCTGCCATTCAGCATTACGACACTATCAAATGCTTCGTCAAAGCGGCTGCGTGCAGCATACAGCAACGAGTCATAAGAGTGATTCTTGAATGCAGCAATCTGCAGCAAAACCATATTCTGCTCTTGAACAGCATCGAGCATCTGTTTAGAGTATTCGGTATTTTTTATATTTACGTCCAAGATACTTTGGGTATTACGCCCCAGCCTTTCGAACTCGAAAACCGAAACTACACCTGCTAAAAATAACAAGATGCACAAGGCGGTAAAACCAAGCATTATTTTTTTTCTGATACCCATTAACTTAAATTTTTGCGAATTTAGTTATTCTGTCACAAATTTACAATTCACCCCTGACAAATTCGTCGTCCAAGATTTCGACAAGCTTTACGGGGACAATCCTATTGAGCATATCCAACTTCAACGGCACCTCAACGCGAATATAGTTATCCGTATATCCCACCATTTTATTATTTGGTCGTGAAGTTTCGAATAATACATTGCGTGATTGACCGATAAACTTCTCGCAGAATTTTCGGTGATGTACTCCAGACAATTCAGTCAGAACACTCACTCGTTGTTCGGCCACCTGAGGCAACACCTTGTCCGGCAGATTTATAGCATCGGTTCCAGGACGACACGAGAAGGGGAATACGTGCAGAAATGTAGGTTCGATTGAATCTAAAAATTCGTATGTTTGTCTGAATAATTCTTCCGTTTCTCCAGGGAATCCAACAATAACATCAATGCCGAAAAACGTATCAGGCATTGCTCGACGCACAGCCTCGATTCGATCACGGAATTTTCTAGTATTATATCGTCGCCTCATCATTGCTAGCACCTTGTCCGAACCACTCTGCAGCGGGATATGGAAGTGGGGCATAAACTTCGACGAGTTTGCACAGATATCAATAATCTCATCGGTCAACAGATTGGGTTCTATCGAGGAAATTCTATATCGGTCAATTCCGTCTACACCATCGAGAGCCCTAATCAAATCGGCAAAACGTTCGTTTGTTGTGTGTCCGAAGTCGCCCGTATTGACTCCGGTAATGACAATTTCACGGCTGCCATATTCTGCAATACGGCGAGCCTGTTCGACCAGATGTGTAATGGGAGCGTTTCTACTCTCTCCCCTCGCTATAGGAATCGTACAATATGAACACTTATACGAACAACCGTCTTGAACCTTCAGAAACGAACGAGTACGATCTCCAGTCGAATATGCCGAAAAATAGTCGGTAAGACCATCGGCATTACATCCATAAATAATACCCTTTTGTTTGACTGAAAGTTGGCTTATCAATTCGACTATACGGTCTTTGTCATTATTTCCAACAACGATATCAACACCCTCAATATCAGCAACTTCACGTGGCTTAAGTTGAGCATAACAGCCTGTTACTGCGATTAATGCACGAGGATTATTTCTGACCAAACGACGTATCAGATTTCGGCACTTTTTATCTGCGTGTTCAGTCACCGAACAAGTATTGATTACATACACCTCGGCAGGTGCATTAGCATCGACTCTGATGTATCCTGCCTGCTCGAAAGCCCGAGCAATTGTTGAGGATTCCGAAAAATTAAGTTTGCAACCCAATGTGCAAAAACCTACGCGAGGCTGCTGTATATCAATCATTACTATTCCCGTCAAAAATAATCAGTGTGCGAAGATACAAATGTTTTTTCAGTTTTTATCAAAATTTGAACTGTTCATTTACATTTTCTTTCCGGCAGACGATGTTATTGCGAATGAAACGATTGATTCAAGATTAATCTTATGGGCAGATGATCACTTGCTCCGCCTGCATAATCATCTCCGACAAATGTTCTGCGAGGATAACCTTTGCGTTCGCCACTTTGTTCAAACAATCCACTCGGAGCAAATATTTCGGCTTTATACCCAAATGTTTTCAGCAAAGTGTGACTGACCATTATCTGGTCGAACATCTTCAATCGATTATGCCACACTATCGAACCTTTTCCGATATTGGCCAATGGTGCAAACGGATTGAACAACAGATTGTCATTCTGTAGTATCTTTTTGAATATCTTATCATTAGGTTCTAAATTAAAATCCCCCATAACAACCAGATGTGACCTATAGGCAACAGATAGCGAATCTATTACTCTCTTCAGTTCGAGTGCAGCTCTCTCAGAAACTCTTCGGTGTGAAATTTTCGATGGCAGATGAACTACTAGAACCACAAGTGGCAATTTACCGACTCGACCTTCTACCAATAAAAATTCACGTTTCAATTCTCCTGTCAATGAAAATTTATCAATCTCAAAACATTCAGGACGAAACAACAGAGCCTGATCCATTCCACGCGAATCACGACTATCAATATGAACAAAATCGTATCCGCATTCCTTTGCTATATCCTCTACAACTGATTGCTTCTCAACCTCACAGACTCCGATTATGTCACATTCCATTGAACTTATGATTCGGCCTATCATTTTGATTTTACTGCGATAACGGAGCTGAGTCCAACGTTTCGAACCCATAGGTGTAAAATCGCCATCGTCGACTCCCGGATCATTTATCGTATCGAAAAGATTCTCAACATTATAGAATCCCAACGTTATCTGCTGAGCCTGAAGCTCCGTCGAACAGATAAGCATCAATACATAACAGAGAAATATGTGTAAAAAGATCTGTCGCACGTGAAAATTCAGATTAAAAAAACTTATTGTCTGTAACACTTAATCAGGTCACAGACAATAAGATAAGATTTTAAAATCAGAAGTCATTAATAAACCAAGCTGCTGCCACCGATGAACTCTCTGAGCACTGAGGTCGGTGGAATACACTCAGTATCTATCGGAATGAAATATTCCAAAAACTTGAGCAGACGCTTAGCCTCGCCATACTCTGGGACATTATTCGGAACCTCCATCAGAATCGGTTCGGCATAGTGTTTCAGCACACACAACTCGTAATACATTGACGAATTAAACATCACATCAGCTTGTTCCTGATACGGGAAAATGTGTTTGTACTCTCCGCGACGAACACTCGGCCAACGTTTGATCGTATCCACGGCACTTGTTCCTCTGAATGCGTTATCTCGCACCATTCTGCGTAACAATCGATTATCAGTGGTTGCAATTCGATTCATATTGTCCATCGAAACAGATGTCAGTGCCGAGACATAGATTTTAAATTTCTGATTTTCAGCAATCTGATTCGTAAGTGACGGATTCAGTGCGTGAATTCCTTCAATCAGCAGAATCGAACGATCCTGCATCTTCAGCACCTTTGCAGGATCCATCTTTCTCGATCCTGTATGAAAATCGTATGTCGGAATATTTACCTCTTCTCCAGACAACAATGCCAGCAAATCTTTGTTGAATTGTGGGATATCGAGTGCTTCGAGTGCCTCAAAGTCATACTCTCCATTCTCGTCAATAGGGGTATTCTCACGATTGAGGAAGTAATCGTCAAGGCTAATAACCATCGGTTTAAAACCTAAAACTGCCAGATGAATACTCAGGCGTTTGCTTGATGTAGTCTTTCCGCTGGACGATGGTCCCGAAACCAAGATGATACGCGTTCCATCCTTATGATAGCGGTTATAGATCACATCTGCGATATTAGCATAAGATTTTTCGTGCAGTGCCTCTGAAACCTGTATCAGTTCACGAGAACGACTCTGAAGAATTATTTCATTCATCGCACCGATGTTGGATATTCCCAAAATCTCACCCCATCTCTTATGTTCGGTAAAGACTTCGAACATCTTGTTCTGAAGCACTATATGTTCAAGTTGAGAGGGATTGTTGCTATTGGGTACTCGGATATATATACCTCTAAAGAACGGTTCGATATCAAAGAGGTGTATCATACCTGTCGAGTGGCACAATGCTCCATAGAAAAATCCCGGCATATCGGCCAAAAGATAGACCGTAACATAGAGATGGTGACGTGTTTTCAATAATGAAATCTTATCATCAAAGCCAAATTTCTCATAAAGTTCAATAGCATCGTTTTCTAACATTCGGGTCTTAACAATGCTAATATTCTGATTGATAATCTCTTTCATTCTGAGTCTGATGGCATCAACTACATCATTTGGCACTTTGTCAAAGCCTTCGATTTCAGCATAAAAACCTCTGGCAATAGAGTGTCTGATACTCAATTTTCTATCTGGGTACAAATCATAGACTGCCTTCTGCATTATGAAGAACAGTGTGCGTTGATAGACGCGTTGTCCCTCGAAATGGGTTATGTCAATAAATCGAACCGTCAGTGGTTCGAAGATTCTGTAAGTAAGTTCTTTAAGAGAATTATTGACATATGCTGCCAGATATGGGTTGGGATTCTTTAACGACAAAATATTTAATAAATCACTCAGAGATGTACCCATCTTTACAAAGAAAGACGTATTGGTGTTTTCACATAAGATCTTAATTGTTTCCATCACTTAAATCAGTTTGATTAAATCTTTCTGCAAGGTTACAAAATTTACAGATGAAATACAACTTTTTAAACCCTAAAAGAATGTTTTTGCCAAAGAACGCGACTATTTTCGATGGTTAAATTTCAACTCTGGGAAATTTCTCAGCAAAAAAGAGTAACTTCGCAGATTATATCACAAACTATGATTGGGTAAACTATGCTTGTAAAAACTTTTGGTAGTGCTTTGACTGGCATCGATGCTACGACTATTTGCGTCGAAGTGAATATCTCAACAGGGGTAAATTTCTTTCTGGTAGGATTACCTGACAATGCCGTCAAAGAGAGTCTTCATCGTATCAGTGCCGCATTCGAAACCAACGGATTGAAAATGCCTGGACGAAAAATTACGGTCAATCTCTCTCCTGCCGATTTGAGAAAAGAGGGCTCGGCATATGACCTACCAATCGCACTCGGAATTCTCGGAGCAAGTGAACAAATCTCTTCCAAATTGCTGGATAAGTTTGTGATTATGGGCGAACTCTCGCTTGACGGTACCGTACGCCCTATCAAGGGAGCACTGCCAATAGCAATTCAGGCTCGTAAGGAGGGTTTCAGAGGATTGATTCTACCCGAAGCAAATGTACGCGAAGCAGCCGTAGTCGACACACTCGAAGTATACGGTGTAAATTCACTGTCCGAAGTTATTGGTTTTCTCAACGGAGAAAAAGAATTGGTCAAAACTCAAGTGGATACTCGACGGGAATTTTTAGATAAATCGACACGATTTGATATCGATTTCAACGAGGTACGGGGACAAGCTCACGTAAAACGAGCATTGGAGATTGCTGCAGCAGGTGGACACAACATTATTATGATTGGCACTCCGGGTTCAGGTAAGACGATGTTGGCTAAACGAATCCCGACAATAATGCCACCTATGACCCTACACGAAGCTCTCGAAACTACAAAAATACACTCCGTAGCAGGAAAAATCGGCAACGAAGGTGGGTTGATTACCCACCGACCATTCCGTTCACCTCACCATATGGCCTCGGAGGTTGCCATTGTCGGTGGAGGTTCATCTCCTGTTCCGGGAGAGATTTCTCTCTCACACAACGGAATACTGTTTCTTGACGAGCTACCGGAATTTTCTCGCAGCGTAATCGAAGTGCTGCGACAACCACTTGAAGATAAACATATTACAATCGCACGAGCCAAATATTCGGTCGAGTATCCATCAAATTTTATGCTTGTGGCATCAATGAATCCGTGCCCTTGCGGCTACCTAGGACACCCAACCAAAGAGTGTACTTGCACGCCAACCCAGATTGCACGATATATGAGCCGAGTATCTGGTCCTGTAATGGACCGCATTGATATGCATATCGAAGTCGCACCCGTTCCGTTTGAACTGATGACGGCCGAATCGCTACAATCCGAGTCAAGCGAGCAAATAAGACAACGTGTAATTGCTGCACGAAATATTCAAACTCGACGTTTCGAGTCAGATACGATTCATTCCAATGCAATGATGGAGTCACGTCATCTGAAGAGTTACTGCAAGTTAGATTCCCCAAGCCGCCTGCTGATGAATCGCGCAATGGAGCGTCTTGGTTTATCGGCACGTGCCCACGACCGAATACTGAAAGTTGCACGCACAATTGCCGATTTGGCGGCCAAAGAGAACATCGAAGCCGATCACATTGCCGAAGCAATCGGTTACAGAAGCCTTGATCGTTCGTTCTGGGGAGTGAAATAATCAACTCATCATCAGTACAATTACAATTCCCCACAAAATCAACAGCGTATTTCCTACGGCATAGGTTACGGTATAACCCAATGCAGGAACTGTGCTGGAGAGAGATTCTTGTATTGCACCGAGTGCTGCCGTTGTTGTTCTTGCTCCGGCATTGCAACCAAGATTTATTGCGGGGTGGAACTTCATCAGTTTACCAATCCAGACTCCGAGCAGAAGAGGTATTGTCGTTGCCAATATCCCTGCTACGAACAGTAACCAGCCAACTTGTTTTATACCCTCAATAAATGTCGGACCTGCAGTGATACCGATAACTGCAATAAACATATTAAGACCAAGATTGTTCATTAGCCAAAGTGATGCCTGAGGAATACGTCCGAACGAGGGATTTTTTGTCCTCAACCAACCTAGAATCAAACCGGCAATCAATGCTCCACCACTCGTACTTAGGGATACCGGAACTTTACCAAAATGCAGTGTCAAGGCTCCGATTACACCTCCGATAAAGATTCCAAGCCCAACAAATACCATATCAGTTTTGATTGTCGGCATATCAATGTGTCCGATTTGAGGTGCTGCAATATTGACCTCCCGTTCGAGTCCTACGAGTTCGAGTATGTCTCCCGGCAGCAACTCGGTACCGTTGAGCACAGGTAATTCCACACCAGATCGCGATATCGATTTGATCATTACGCCGTGCATAAACCGTTCTCGACGCAACAACTCTACACGTTTGTATTTTCGATTGCGATGTGTCAGCATTACGTATATGTCTTTTGCCGGAAATGTTAATAACTCATTATCATTCACTTCGCTGCCAATCCAACTCTCATCTCCGATTACCTCTTCACGTCGACCACTCAAAACAATTTCGTCACCTATGGCAAGTTGCATTTCGGGCTGCGAATCCATAATCTTATCACCCTGTCTGATTCGTTCGACAAATATCCTGCGACCTTGCTCTTGAATGTAGTTTTCGAATTGCAATACCGTCTTAGGCACAGAAAACCACTCATTCTGAATCTTATAGGCTCGGAATACAACAGGTCGATTCGCATTGATAAATGCCGGATCATCTTCGATGTCAGACTTATTCAAGTCCTTTTCGTATTGACGGGTAGCCTCTTGCAATCGTTTCTTACCACCAAGCATCTTCACACCGAGTGTACCGAGTATATAAGCCGAACCAATGGTGCCGAAAATGTAGGTTACGGCATAACATACAGGTACAATATTAATCCAGACTTGACGCTGTGCAGCATCAACATTCAAATTCTGAATCATATCACTACCCACACCTATCACTGCCGAAATGGTCTGGGCACCAGACAATAGTCCCACGGCTTGTCCTACATTGTATCCGAATATCTTTGCGACGGCGAAAGTTACTCCAAGACAAATCAGACACAACACTACTGCAAAAACTACTTGTCGCACACCACTGCTACGTAACGAGTGGAAAAACTGAGGTCCAACACTATACCCTATCGCAAACAAAAACATCAGAAAAAATGCCGATTTCAACGGGCCTGATATCGGTATATCCAACTGACCTATCAATACCCCTACCAGCAGTACAGATGTCACGGTCCCAAGTGTAAAATTTTTATAATGCAATTTGCCAATCCAGAAACCTATTCCAAGAGTCAGGAAAAGTGCTATTTCGGGATATTTTCTCAAAAAATCGATGATCACTTCCATAATTAATTGATTATATAGTTAGACGCCAATGCTTTATATGAATTAATCTCTGTCTCAATCCAGCTCTTACCCTTGTGTAATTCACGAGCCATAATCTCTGCCACACGCGGAGCCATCTCTATCGACTCTCGAGCATCAAGAAACAACATTCTGATTCGACGCGCAAGCACATCTTCAACGTGTTGGGCCATTTCACGTTCGACTGCCCATACAACCTGAGCTGCAATGTAAGGGTAATTCTTAGACAAAGGCTCGGCAAGTGTTGAATCGGAGAGTATAAGTTCTCGTATTCCGAGTTCGTCAGACCCGTAGTAACTCAACGGATCTGTGGGATCATTTGATTCACTATATCCGTGAATTTTCAGATTTCGCGTAATGCATCTGCGAGGAGTATCTCCAATGAGAGATTCCAATCTGTCTACAACGTCCTGAGCCATCTGTCTATATGTAGTCCACTTACCGCCAACAATCGTCACAAGTCCACTCTGCGATACGAGAATCTTATGACTACGCGAAATTTCTTTCGTATTTTTATCGCCCTTCTGTGGAGCTGCCAATGGTCGGAGTCCCGCAAATACCGACAGAATATCTCTACGCTGAGGAGCCTTGTGGAAATAGCGACCTGCGGTATTGAGTATAAAATCAATCTCCGCATCAAGCGGACGAGGTTCGAGTGTATGTCTGTCGACCAACGTATCGGTAGTCCCCACAATTACCTTGCCCAACCAGGGTACTGCAAATAAAACACGCCCATCATCGGTCTTGGGAATCATCAATGCCACATCTCCAGGCAAAAATTCCTTGGGCAACGTTATGTGTACGCCCTGACTCGGTCGTACCATCGGCTGATGGTCGGACTTATCCATACTCATAATATCATCAACGAAGACACCTCCAGCATTGATTACCCATTTCGACATCACTTTAAACGAATTGCCATTTATAAGATCCTTAACCGTTACACCACAAATCTTACCATTCTGATCTTTCTCTAACTTCTGAACCTGCATATAGTTGATTGCAATTGCATTTCTATCGAGAATCGACTGCATCAGGTTAATCCCCAATCGTGAATCATCAAACTGACCGTCAAAGTAGAGTGTTCCGCCCTTTAGTCTCTCCTGCTTGAGAGTCGGCAACTGTGTCAGCACCGAATTGCGACTCAGATAACGAGAACCTCCGAGAGAACGGCTGCCCGCAAGAATGTCATACATCATCAATCCCGTCGTATAGAACGGCCCCTCCCAACCGTGATATGAAGGAATGATAAATGGTTGATTATGACATAAATGAGGAGCATTATTCAATAACAGTCCTCGTTCACGCAGTGCCTCTACCACGAGTTTGACATCTCCCTGAGCAAGATATCTTACTCCACCGTGTACAAGTTTTGTACTGCGAGATGATGTCGATTTAGTAAAATCCGACTGCTCGAAAAGGGCAACATCATATCCTCGCGAAACTGCATCAAGAGCAATCCCAAGACCTGTTGCTCCACCACCTATTACGATAAAATCCAATTCCGGATTCTGATTGTTTAATCTGCTAATTAGTTTATCTCGTTCCATAGACTAAAAATTTACAGGTGTATTAATCAAAATCCATACCTCAAAACATCAGAGCAACATTTTTTGCATTAGGTATGAATTTTGCACCTATCCCCATTCGGAATAAAAATCAATATTATGAAACACTTTTATAGACTATTTGCTGTCATCGGGTTAATTGTTCTGATCTTCGGATGTTCAGACGATGAGCTACTGATACCCGTCAACATTGAGATCAAACCCGACACTATCAGAATGAAATCCGATGCCGATACAGCAACGTTTGCTGTTTTGATAAATTCAAAATATGATAATGTACGCATTGCGTGGTCGGCCAAACCCGATACCAATTGGATTCATACTAATCCGATATACAATTTTGGTAGCCGTTTAGTGAACGTTATGGTCAAACCCAACAAGGGCGAAGAACGTATGAGCAGCATCACGATCAACCCTCGCAACTCTGAAATCTATCTTAAAGTTGTAATCATACAAGCTGCCAACAATGAATGACAAACAATTACAAACACTAATCTCAGGTTTCATTGCAACAGGCGTAATCACAGGATATTACTATCTGATTCGCAGCCTCGGATTGGACATTATGGCTCCGTGGAATATAATCGAATATATGCTGAATCTTGCTATCGGTTGTGCCTGGATACTGCATTTTTGTGTCGGACAGATATTCACCTGGTTCTATCGGACAATCATCTCTTTGGGACTGCGTAAGGTAAAGAATCTCTTTGTCAGAGGATTGTGCTACGGATTTATCGTGTTCGTACTCTCAGAGATGGTTATCGGAATAATAGACTTTGACATCAATGCCGATTTTGGCTACCAGATTGTCCCTATGAGTATTCTATTCTTAGGAGATTTAATCTTCGGACTGGTAATCGGCTTAATGGTACCTCTAAGAAATTTTCATTATAAAAAGAATTGATTATGGATTGTAAAAACAAAATTCCGTTAGAAATGATGTGTGACCAGCGAGATAAAGAGGAACGACTCGCTAAAATGAGCCCATTTGAAATTAAAAATACTTTAATCGAACTTGCACACAAACATACTCGCAAAGCCTCTTGTCAATTTTTGAATGCAGGACGTGGTAATCCGAACTGGATTGCAACTGAACCTCGTGAAGCATTTTTCCTACTGGGCGAGTTTGCTCTGAACGAGTGTCGACGTACGATGAACAATCGCGACGGAATTGCAGGAATTCCTCATCCCGATGGAATCGTTCAGAGATTCAACCTATTCATCAGTCATCATCGGGAATCTCCCGGAGCCGAATTGTTGGACAAGACTCTGCAATATTGCACACAGGAACTAGGTATGAATCCGGAGGATACTATCTTCGAGTGGGCCGAAGCCGTAATCGGCGATCAATATCCTATGCCCGATAGAATTCTGAATTGTGCAGAGCCTCTGCTGCGACACTATGTTGCCAACGAACTGTGTTGCGGTATTGCTCCAAGAACGCCATTTGATCTGTTTGCAACCGAGGGCGGTACTGCTGCGATGTGCTATATCTTCGATTCATTACAGGCAAACCTTCTACTCAAGAAGGGAGATCGTATAGCATTGATGACTCCGATATTTACTCCCTATATCGAAATTCCCGCACTGAAGCGATTCTCATTTGATGTGATCCAAATAAAGGCTGCCAGCAAAAGCAAAAATGGGCTGCACACCTGGCAGTATCCCGATGAGGAGATTGATAAACTGAAAGATAGATCTATCAAAATGTTGTTTACGGTCAATCCGAGCAATCCTCCCTCTTATGCAATATCGCAACCTACACTCGAAAAAATCAGACGAATCGTAAAGATTGACAACCCAAATCTGATGATCTTGACCGATGACGTTTATGCACCATACGTCAATGGTTTCAGATCATTGATGGCCGAGTTACCCGAGAATACAATCGGAGTCTACTCTTTTTCGAAATATTTCGGAGCAACTGGCTGGCGACTTGCAGTTATAGCCCTAAATCAGAATAACATCTATGATAAACTGATTGCAGGATTATCCGAACCAGAAAAGGCTGAATTGACCAAACGTTACCAGACAATCACCCTCGAACCTGAAAAAATGCCATTCATTGACCGACTTGTCGCAGACAGTAGACTCGTAGCCCTGAACCATACAGCCGGACTCTCGACTCCTCAACAGATGCAGATGATTCTGATGGCCTCGTCATCTCTGCTTGACCAACGTCAGGCATACAGAAAACAGATGCAGAGTATGATCAGTTCAAGATTGTCTACGCTCTGGGAGGCAACAGGATTCTCTATCGAAGATGATCCGCTGCGTGCAGGCTATTACTCCGAGATTGATATTATGCTGTGGGCAGAAAGACTTTACGGAAAGAAGTTTGCAAAATATCTGAAAGACAACTACAATCCTTTAGATTTTCTCGTAAGATTGGCTAAACAGACCTGTATCGTACTGCTCAACGGCAGCGGATTTGATGGTCCGCAATGGTCAATCCGAGTATCGCTTGCGAACCTTAATCGTGAGGAGTATGAAAAAATCGGTACTGCCATAGCTGCCATTCTCGAAGAATATACCGTACTCTGGAAAAAATCATAAAAGATGTTGTTACAAATATTGTTCGTTCTGACGGCAATAATCGTAGGTGCAAGATTGGGCGGTGTAGGACTCGGAGTTACAGGCGGGGTTGGTTTAGGGGTGTTGACCTTTGCTTTCGGACTCCGACCCACACAGCCTCCGATAGATGTTATGCTGATGATAGCAGCCGTTATTTCAGCTGCAGCTGCTATGCAGTCGGCCGGAGGACTCAACCTAATGGTCAAATGGTCTGAACGATTACTCAGACGTCATCCTCACCAGATAACATTGCTCAGTCCGGCAGTGACCTATCTGTTCACATTCCTGGCAGGAACAGGACACGTTGCCTATTCGGTACTGCCTGTGATTGCCGAGGTTGCAACCGAAACGGGTATCAGACCTTCACGTCCATTAGGCATTGCGGTTATAGCTTCACAACAAGCAATCACGGCAAGTCCGATTTCTGCTGCTACCGTAGCGATGCTCTCACTACTCGGAGGTTTCAACATTTCGTTGTGGGATATTATGGCTGTTACAATTCCGGCGACACTGCTCGGAGTAATCTTAGGTGCTATACTATCCCTTAAAAGCGGAAAAGAGTTGACAGATGATGCTGAATTCCAACGTCGGGTGAAATCCGGGGAATTCTCAAATGCCCAAACCTCATCAGTTGCAGTCGAAAATCAGAAACGAGCATTGTTGTCAATCGCAATATTTCTGCTGGCAATGACATCTATTGTAGTTATGGGTTCGGTCGAGTCACTGCGACCCATATTTCAAGTAGGGGACTCTATGCTCAGGCTCGATATGTCATCATTAATTGAGATTGTGATGTTGTCGGCTGCAGCTATAATTATGTTGACTTGCAGATTATCAGGAGAGAATATTGCACACAGTTCGGTCTTTTCGGCAGGAATGCAGGCCATAGTCGCAATATTCGGCATTGCCTGGATGGGAGATACTTTCATTCAGGGTAATCTCACACAAATTAAACCCGCAATCGAACAAATTGTCGTAAAGATGCCGTGGCTTTTCGGGGCAGCACTATTTGTGATGTCAATACTACTCTACTCTCAAGCTGCAACTGTTCGGGCTTTTATGCCGTTAGGGATTGCTTTGGGTTTGAATCCAATGTTACTTATCGCACTATTCCCCGCCGTTAACGGATATTTTTTCATTCCGAACTACCCGACTCTTGTGGCAGCAATAAATTTCGATCGCACGGGAACTACCCGAATTGGGAAATTCATCTTGAACCATTCATTTATGATGCCAGGACTTGTAGCTACAATCACAGCCGTTGTAGCAGGACTCCTTTTGATAACCATTTATTAACAAATATTTTATTACTATGAAAAATCAGTTAATCAGAATCTTATCCCTATTTGCAGTTGTCATTACGACAATCAGTTCAACTGCAATTGCTACAAACCGACTTCCGAATATCTACATTCTGGCGACGGGAGGTACCATTGCCGGAGCTGGTCAGTCTGCCACTCAGACAAACTATACAGCCGGTGCTGTCGGTATTGATGTTCTTGTTCGAGCAGTTCCTCAACTCAAACAAATTGCCAACATCACCGAAGAACAAATAGTCAGAATTGGCTCGCAAGATATGAATGACCAGGTGTGGTTGAAACTTGCAAAAAGAATTAACGAATTGCTCTCACGAGGTGATGTTGACGGCATTGTAATTACTCACGGAACTGATACAATGGAGGAGACTGCCTATTTTCTGAACCTGACAATTAAAAGCGACAAACCAGTAGTTCTAACTGGTGCGATGCGACCCTCAACATCAATGAGTGCCGATGGCCCTCTAAACCTCTATAACGCCGTTGTGGTTGCGGGAAATCTTGAATCCTATGGACGAGGAGTATTAATCGCAATGAATGGCGAAATACTTGGAGCTCACGGTGCTACAAAAACAAATACAGTCAGTGTCGAGACCTTCAAGTCACCAAACTCCGGAGCCCTGGGCTATGTCAACAACGGAAAGGTATTCTACAATATGTCAAGCGACAAGGTACATACTGCAATGTCAACATTTGATGTGACAGGTTTGATTTCACTGCCCAAGGTCGGAATCGTGTACAGCTACTCGGGTGTTCAACCCGAAGCCGTAAATGCTATGATAAACTCTGGTTATAAAGGCATTGTCCACGCAGGTGTAGGTAATGGCAATATTCATAAAAATATCTTTCCTCGACTAAGTGCTGCTCGACAAGCCGGAATACAAGTTGTCCGTTCAACACGTGTGCCGAATGGCCCAGTAACCCTTGATGCTGAAATTGATGATGCTCAATATCAATTTATTGCCTCTCAGGAATTGAATCCTCAGAAATCGAGAATATTGTTGATGTTAGCCCTGACCAAAACATCTGACTGGAAAAAAATTCAAGAATATTTTATGCAATACTAAACCGATAATATTATGAAAAAAATCTATTTGATGGTGATACTTGCAGCAACAATATGCTCGCAGACATCTGCCCAACAGAAACATTACCGAAAAGATGAACTGTCACTATTCCACAGGCTGACGGCACTCGAAAAACGGAATGACAAATTTAACCTTTATCTTAATACTCAGAACTCGTTTGACCTGAATATGGTCAATGGAGATACCGAACAGAGTGGTTTTTATTGTCGCCAACTACGCATCGAAGCAATGGGAGATCTTAACAAGAGAATCTACTACCGCTGGCGTCAACGACTGAACCGACCCAATACTCCTACATTGCACGAAAATCAACCCACCTCGATTGACTACGCAGCAGTGGGATACCGACTCTCTCCAACGTTTTCGATATTCGGTGGGAAACAATGTGCAGCCTATGGAGGTTTCGAATTCGACCTTAACCCTATTGATGTATATGAGTATTGCAATATGATCGAATATATGTCAAACTTTATGATCGGGGTAACATTCGGATTCAGATTCAACGAAAATCAAGAGCTGCTTGTTCAGATTCTGAATGCCCGCAACGGCTCGTTTGACGAAACATACGGTGTATTGCCCTATGAAATCAAACCAAGTAACATCTCGCTGGCATATACGATTAATTGGAATTCATCGTTTTGGGACGGATTGCTGAAACTGAGATGGTCGGCTACGATAGCAAATCAATCGAACAATAGGTTTATGTACTACTTCGCAGCAGGTCAACAACTTACACTTGGACGATTGCAAACATATATCGATTTTATGCTCTCTCGCGAAGATATTGACCAAAAGCAGATTCTGTCGGGATTTTCATCAGACTATCTCGAAGGTCGAACTGCTCTGAACACCAATTACTGCACACTGCTATGGAAAGTCAATTTCAAAATCTCGCCACATCTGACCGTATTTGCTAAAGCAATGTACGAAACATCATCGATATTCAAATCATTTGACCAGATGGAGAAGGGCAGATACCGAACATCGTTAGGCTACATCGGCGGACTGGAATATTATCCGCTGCAAAAGAGTAATCTACACTTCTTTGCCACCTTTGTCGGTCGCAGTTACGACTACTCGGAAAGAGCAAAAGAACTGTTAGGTGCAAAAAATTTTCATACTCAACGTGTTTCAGTCGGATTGATTTACAAAATTCCGATGTTCTAAAACGAACGAGGGTGTCCCGAAATGGAGACACCCTCATTACATATTGATAATATCTTAATATTAGAGAGACCGAGCCTTAAGTGCAGCTTGATGTTCGTCTGCAGCTTTGTTGTAGAAATCTTCACCTACAACCTCTTTTATATATTGCGAACGACCAATGTAATCCTTTTTATCAGAGAATTCTTTATATTTTGCTCTAACCTCTCCAATCTTATCTGCATCTACCACTACGATAAAAAAACCATTTACCATAGGTATTATACGATCTTCTTCATTAGGATTTAGTTTTCCGAAACTTCTTGTTACTCTGTATCTGATGAATCCTGATTCTTCTAGTTTTACAGACGGGATCCATTCTCCCTTATTTAGATCTTCTTGAGTAGCTTCACCTACACCTTTTATCTCAAATCTCAAAGTTTTTGAATCCATCAAACATTTAATACGAACAGACTCGCCCTTTGCGACAACATAATACTCTGGTTTAACGATTGAAGTTCTGCTCGGAGAAAGTTTAGCATTCTCAAAAGTGATTGCCTCTTCGCGAGAAATTGAAGCATTTCTAATAGCAACAAATTCATCTAGCGTCATTCCTGACTTTCTTATACCCAACATTTGATCAGGAGTAACTCCGACACTCTTCATCTTAGCCAACTCTTCAGGAGTAAAGTCTGTTGTGGCTACTACCTTTTTTGAATTTTTGTCTTGTTGAGCTGATACCACATTTACGCTACCCACGGTAAACAGGGCAATCATTGATAGCACGATTAATCTTTTCATTTTCATAATATATTAAGTTAAGTTTTGATTTATGCAAATATAAATAGAAAAATTTACTAAGTATCAATATAAATAGAAAAAAATACCTGTCGCATTTTGCAGACAGGCACGTTAAAACTATTTAACCTCTTTCGGCGGTTCATTACTTTTGAACTTTATATACTCAAACCCTCGTCCATAAACACTCATCACCGTACTCGTTTCATTTGCAATACATTGCCACCTCCCGTAGTAATTCGTGGACCTCTATATACTGAATTATTATATTCTCTCATTTTCTGTTGAGATTCATCAAAAAACTTCTCACCGACAAGTTCTCTGAGGTATGCATCTTTCTTTGGACCCTGCAATTTATTGTAGTTGGCTTTGAGTTCAGCTACTTTATTATGATCATCAACCACTACAAGGAATATTCCATTCATTGATGATTGTCCGTCGTCATATGTCAATCTGGTTTCAAGATGCATTGTTTTTTCGGGTCTTACGGTAATTATCCATTCACCCTTTTTGATATCCTCAGGAGTAGCCTCGCCATAACCGAAAACTTCAAGACGAATTACCATTTGGGGATT
>JAEIGA010001469.1_pt1 | contig 36813 bp, 42 predicted proteins | sample 9270691 | NCBI WGS metagenome assembly JAEIGA01 (sample SAMN17057246, study PRJNA624740) | gut metagenome | biome: biome; isolation source: fecal sample | host: Bos grunniens | place: China: Xizang | collected 2019
AAAATGTTGTTATATACTTTTTTTCTTCATCTTCTTCTGTATATGGGTATCCTTCAGCAACTATGTTATTTCTGTAATAGTTCCATCCTAATGATACCTGCCCATATCCTTCTTTTGGTTTATATGGGTATTTATTGTTAGATACAGTTTCAGCCTGACCTAATAGAACAGCTTCGGAAGAAGAACTGTTATAAGTCAAAGTATATTTATTTGATGCGTATGAAATACTGCTTAAAGTTCCAGTAAAGTTGTAAAGACCCTGTGCATAAACTCCACTTTCCTCTATCTCAGGCTGTTGAGTCTGAATAATAGTTCCATCATCAAGAATAGCATCACAGTTTTGACCAGTAGAAGAAATAATAGTGTTTTTCATTACAGAAATCAAATGGTCTTTACTGTATTCCTCTGGTTCTACATGTGTTTTACTTGTTGGAGTAACAGATGAACCAGTTTGGCCTGGTATAAGTTTAAATCTTATTACTGTGTTTTCAGCCTGTTCTATTTCTTCATCTGTATAAGTGTCTTTCCATTCAGTTGCACCTGGGTCAGATATTTCTATCCAATAAAAACCATTTACATACCATCCACGGTCTATTGTATACTCTGTTAAGTGATGACAGATAGTTGAAGTGCTGCCAGTCAATGTGTTAGCTTTAAATGACCATTCAGCTGTAGTGCTGGCAGTACCATATCCAGGTGCAGTAGGGTCTATTGGTGTTGCAAGAGCATCTGCTGAAGTTTTAGCAGAAGAGAATGCCTGATAGTGCAATACTACTCTTGGGCCATTTGGGTCTCTTGGTGCACCAAATGCAAATGCTTGTGTCCTTGCATTATAATATACATAGTCATTGTTATAGTAGTAAAGCTGAAAGTCATATTTTTCAATCTTTTTTGCTGTTATAACAGAACCTGAGTTGTTCACAATGTCCATTGGATTTAATCTACCAGAGGCTATTGTTTCATTATAGCACCAGTTAAATGTTTTATGTGAACCTACACCAGAACCGCTATCTGTAATAAGAGAAACTACATAATAATCATCATTGTTATACTCATATTTATGAACGTTTAACACTGGTGCAGTTAACTCATCAGTAAGTAAATCTATAGTTACTGGTAAAATATTTGTGCCATTTATTCTTCCTCTAAGTTGAATGGTGTTAGAAGAAGTAGGCTTATATAGAACAAGGTAGGAGTTACCATCAATCATTTTAGTTGCAAAGATTACACCACCATAGTCTATAGGGTTTGTAAATATTCCATAAACCCTTGCTCTTGTTGCTTCTACTGTTATATAATGATTTTTGTCATAGAGAGAGTCAACATGTGCTAAGTCTAATGTTTCTTTATTAAACTCTTTTGTCTCATAACTAAAAAGCCAGGTGTTATTCCTAAAAAGGTCGCCGTCACCAATAAGATATCTGTTTTTAGATTTATCCATATAGTCAAAAGGTTGATTTGTATTTTGCTTATAAACTGGTGAAAGAACATTTCCGTATAAAACACCATTATTTTTAAGATAACCACCTTCTGCTGGATTATTTACATCAAGTTTATTTTGAGAAAGATTAAGCTCACCTTTAAGAGGTATATTTATTAAATCTGACGTGATTGCCATTATTCATCTCCCATTTTTATACGATTATCAAGTAATAACTGTACTTGAGTTGAAATCTTTATAAGGTTATCGTTTATACTGTTTAAAGTTTTATTTTGCTGAATGTCATTCAGCTCCAACTGTGTCATTTTTGTGTCTGTTGCCGCTCTCCACTCTGAGTATCCTTTTGTTCTTTCATCTACTTCTTCTATCACTTTCTTTGCTCCACCAAGCTTAATGAAGATAACTGCAAAAGCTGAGAGGAAAATAACTGCTTCAATAAGCATATATATGAAATCTGGTTTGTTCATTTAACTATTCCTTTTACTTTATTAGTTATTAAATAAAAAAGGAGCTGGCATTGCACCAGCTCCAGAAAAGGAGATAAAGATATATTTACTTCAGTTGGGGGATCCCCCAACTTACTAACGCCTTTTTTATGCTGCGTAGAATAAACCTACTGCACAGTTTGCAGGGTTAAGAACTACGAAGCTTCCGAACAACTGAAGTGTTACTAAAACATCTGGTCCATCGTCCGATCCAGAGCCTGGTTGTACATTGATATAATCATCAATAATCAACTTAGATGGGTCATTTGCATGAGCATCGTTGTCGAAATCCATAACATCTTCTTTGCCTGGGTTATTTCCAACAATACCATTGTCAACGAAGTCAGCATTTGTGTATGACCAGAACTCTACAGAGTCTTTGTCAAGTACATAGAATCTTCCCTTTGGACAATATGGATCGTCGTAAATATTTTCAATATAGTTTGTGCTGAATGAAGCAGAAACTTCCTTGATACCAACACTTGCTTTCTTAGCTTCTTTTGTAGAAGTAGCTGTGAAGTATGTGTTTGTTGATTCGATTTCAGCAGCAAGTGCCTGGAAATCTTCATCGTTCATAACGATTAAATCAGCTTTTGAACCATGACGTCTTACGAGTCTGATTGCTTTCTGAATTGTTACTTTCTTAGCTTCGTTTGTTGCGTGTGAATCAACCAATACACCAGCCAATCTGTCTGGAGATACTGAACGATTTACATTGAAGAAGCTTGTTCCAAGACCAGTTCTATCTGTTGGAAGCCATCCACCAAGTCCCATTGGAAGCAATGAGTTTCCAGAAGCGTCTACAGAACCATGAAGCTGGATATATGTAGAAGCTGTTACTGCAATGTTAGAAGCAGGTTTGAATGTTACTGCATAATCTTCGATTGCTGTTACTTCTGCTTTTGTTGCATCAGCATCTGCTGAAGTATAATCAGCTTTGAGCTGAACTACAGAACCTACATCCAAAGCAGCTGGAATAGAACCATCTGTGAAAGTGATTTTTGTTCCAGTTGAACTAACTGTTGCTGAACTTGGACAAGTACCAAGAACACCATAACCATTTCCGTAGAATGCAGAAGCAAGTGTACGTCTAAGAGCTGAAGTAGCTGCGAACATCTTGTTTCCAGCAACCTTCATATAAGCACCTCTCTTTGTAAGAGAAGCCTGAACTTCCTTAGAATTCATTGAGTATGTAGAGAACAACTGACCTGGAGTTACTTTGAACTCTGCGTTCTTTACAACTTCTGCTGCCTTAAGTTTAGCCTGTGTAAACTTACCAGATACAGCACCACCTGCACCATAAACTGCTGCAAATGCCTGTTCCTTACCTTCAACACGAGTTTTGTTGATTTCTTTTACTACTGGTGATTCGCGGAAAAGCAAGTTTTCTACGCCATCTTTATACCAGGTTTTAAGGATATTCTGAATATCCTGTGCTACATTTATAGCCATTATTATTCCTTCCCTAATTTATATTACAATCTGCCGAATTGGGACGGCTGTCGGGTGATATGAAGCTTTTCGGGCTTCAAACCTATATTATTAGTTATATTTATTCTTCATAAGCAGCATTTGTAAAAAGTGGGTTAACCTTCCTCTGGTCTTTAGTTGTTTTCATTTCAATAACTGTACCATCTGAAAGTTTAACCGTAACTGCAAGTGAGGGATTGCTGTTTGCTTTCTGAATAAGCTCTTCAATCAATCCCCAATCGCATTCTTTTTTTAACAAATACTTTTTCTGTAGATACTGCTTTTTCAGTTCCTTTTTGAACTGTTTTATCTCCTTATAATTTTCGAACATTATCTAACCTTCTTCATTTCCTCTTCCCAGAATTTGAGATTTTCTTCATCGTCATCTGGTGTATCTGTAGCGAATTCGCTTCTTTCTTCGATTTCCTCAGTTGGTGTTTCTTCTTCTACTTTTTCAACATCCTCTTCTGAAACTGGAGTCTCTTCTGCTACTTCTTCAGTTGTTTCTTCGTTTTCTTTTTCAACTGCTACGACTTCACCATCTTCTACTTTTGCTTCAACTTCACCTTCATCAGTTTCAACTTTTACCTCTTCGATTTCTTCTGGTTTAACACCAAAGATACCTGCAATATCATCAAGCTGTTCCTGAATCTTAGAAGCAAGTTTATCTACATAAACATCTTCTTCCATTCCGTCTTTTCTTCCGCTGAAATCGTCAAAAGCTTTCTTAACAATATCAAATTCATCGTCTTTTTCCAATGCTTTGAGCTTATCACTGAAAGGCTCAAGCTTTTCTGCGTGTTTACATCTGAAGTCAGAGAGAGCTTCTTCATATTGCATATGATCAAACTCTTCTTTGATAGGATTAAGCAAGTTGTCATAAATGCTTGCTTTTACTTCAGCGATTTCGTTTGCCAAATGGCCATAGTCTTCAACAAGCTGTTTAACAGCTGCTACTATATCAAAGTTTTCATTTTCCATTTTACTGAACTCCTGTATTATTAGTTAAAATATTACTTGCCATAACCTGGGCTTGAGCATTTGCTTGAGCTTGGTTAACAATTTCCTGAGCCTGTCTTTGAAGCTGTGTCTGGAATGCTTGTTCATCAGCACTTGCTGCATTCTGATTGTTTTGTTCTGCAATCTGATTTTTAAGATTTACAGCTTCTTTATAAAGAGCTTTTAGATTCTCTATATTTTTAACATTTTCTTCATTCTCTACTGCTTTAAGAGAAAGCATTGTATTTACAATTTCCTGACAAAGCAAATCAAGTGGTACATATTCTGGAATTGTAAAATCATTATTTACAATTGCTTGGTCTATAACCGCTTCAACAGCATTAAGAGAATTGTTAGCAAAACTATAAGATGCTTCAAGATCAACAGAATCAAAATATCTAGCTGCATGAGAGCGAGATATAATGCCACTCGCAACCAAATCATTAATCTGCTTGCTTCTTTCTGAAGGATCGTTAGACAAATAATCAAGATTTGAGAACTGAATACTCATATTTGTATACTGCTCTTGTATCTGTCCCCAAGTTATTGGGAATCTCTTATTATCTGCTGGTAAAATAAACTCTTCTGGATTTTCAGACTTGATAATAAGTCTTGTCAAATCAGTATAAGCTCTTATTACTTGTTTCATTTGAACTTCAAATCTCTCAGATTCAATATCGTTCATTGTTTTAAGCGCTTTTCCAGAATCAAGTCCAGTTGGTTTCTTAGATTGAGCAGTAAGTTTTGAAATACCAACCAATTCATAAGCGTCATTTTTCAACTGTTCAACTGTTTGCATATATTGGTCTCCAATAAAGTTTGGAGTCATTATAGAAACTGGGTTTGTAATATCTGGAATTGGTTTGTAAGTAAGCATTTGACCTACTTTATTACTAAGTTGAGATACTTTTACATCACTTCCTTGTGGAACGATAACAGTATGAGCTGGATTAAGTCTTGATGCCTCTGAAATAAGATTATAAAGATCATCAAGCTTCATCTGAATACCATAAATCAAATCAACAACTGAAGAAGTATCACGTCCATAGATAGGACTTACATAACTAAGTTTAATGAACGGTATATCACCAGCCAAATAAGGCTCAGTTTTTACTATTTGTCCATTTATAAGTGTTGCTCTTACGTTGTTTATTGTATCATAATAATCAGAAAGGGTAACATAGTCTTCTTTTCCTTTATATTTTAAATCTTCTGGTAAAAGTGTTGTTGGAAACCAGTCTTTTTGATACAAAACTCTTGTTATTTTTCCATATGTTTCCTCAGCTGGTCTATAAATAACCTGCCAAGGAAGAGCCTTTTCTACTTTGTGAGTATAATTGTCATAATAAACAAAACCTCTACCAAAAATACAAGCATCTCTAAATGCTTCTGTTATTATTTTATTAACATCCTGCTCATCAAAAATAAAATCAAAGAACTGTTGAGCTTGTTTAGCAATCTGCATTTGCTTATAAGTTCCGTTGATTGTATTAAAAAATGGTCTTGTGTGTTTAGCAGCAACTTGCGAAGTTATTGCGTCAATACAAGACTGTATAACATTTTCATTTATAGAAGAAGTATATTCACTGTTTATGAGATTCCAGTATCCAACAATGTTTCCAGATTTTATCTGATTAAGAGAAACATTCATTGAATAAGTATAAAGACGCAAATTTCTAAGATATTTAGGTCTAAGTCTATCTCTATACTGCGAAAGTTCTGCTATATTATCTAATATTTTCTTCTTATCCATTTAAAGCATCTCCCCCAGTTTTTTGTGGCTGATTTACTTCACTAGTTGAAATTGCTGCAGGCTGCATTGTTGTTGCCATAACAGTCTGCATATCATTTGCCGTTGCTATATCATCTGGTGTTTTTTGTTCTGATGGAATATCATAATCCAATAACATTATTTACCTCCAATCCCTGTAAGTATATTTCCTGCTGCTGGCAAAAGTCCTTCTTGAGATACTTTATTAACTAAAGCCGCAATTGCTTTATTAAGCGCTGAAGAAGGAGCTGTTGCTGTTTGCCAAGCGTTGATAGCAGCTAAATCTTTTTCAGTAAGATTTGCACCATTTGCTTTTGCTTGATTAAGAGCATTAACAAGCTCCATACGTGCTTCATCATTCTGTGCTGCTGTATTAACCATATTAAGCGCATTTTGAGAAGCTTCTGCTCTACGCGCCTGAGATTGAGCGGTATATTCATCACGGAATTTCTGCCAATCAGAAGTATAATCTTGCCCAGCTGCGCCTTTTCCAACTGCTCCAAGTAAGTTTCCTAAAATATTTCCAACTGCCTGTGCTTTACCTTTTGCACCTTTTCCCCATAATGCTTGTAAATAATCAGCACCAGATTTATAAGGGTTTTGCTCATCCAATACTTCCTGCGCTATTTGCCATTGTTTCATTGCTGAATCCTTTGCTTTTTGTTCTCTTGCGTTTAGTCCATCGTTTTCGTTAGCACTATCAGAATTATTAGAAGCAGTGCTATTGTTATCACTGAGTCCATTTTGCTTATCTCCTAAGTTAAAATTTTCTGGCCCAAGTCCAGTTGCTTCTCTCTTTTCCTCTGTTGCTAAAGCTTTTCCATCTTTAGTTCCACCGAGCATACCAGACTTAAAAGTATCATCTACTGCTCCAGCATCTACTAAATCTGCAAGAACTGAACCGCCTTCTGTTTTAACTGGTTCTGGAGTTTCTCCACTTCTTGCTTGGTCTAACGAAATATTACTTATCGGTTCTTTTAAACCAGTTGCATTATCTTTTAATGTGTCTATTTTGTTAACAGCTGGATTTGCACCAATTGCTCTTTCTGTAGCATTTTTTACATCTGCTCTTCCTAAAGTCATTTTTTGCATATCTTCATCAGTATTAAACAGTTTATTTTTTAATGCTATTGCTTTATCCTTAAATGTTGGCTTCTTTTCTCTTGTTTGAAGCTCTTCATTTCTATTAGGATTATTTTTTTCTCTATTCATTTCATCGCCAAATGTATCTGCCATTATTCTGCTCCTTCAAGTTCTGAAATTCTCTTGCTCATATCGCTTATAAGCGCAATAGCGTCTAAAGCAAGACGAGTTCCATTAACGTGTTTAATACCATTTGCATCTTCTTCAACAGCAGAAGCAGTGATTGGATTTTTCTCCAAATCCTGAGCCATTGGGCCAATATTCAAATCACCATTTGTCTGGTCTGGATATTTTTCCTTTGCTTCATCTGTATATTCATAAACATAGTTATCAATGCCTTCAATCATTTTAGAAAGAGAACCATATCTATTTTGTGCATCATCAACTATCTCTTTCATTCTCTCATCAGAAAGTCCAACTAGAGCACCACCAATATTACCAGCAATTTGTCCAATTGTGGCAAGATTCTGAGTTGCTCTGTTATACTGATTATTCTTTTCTTGCATAGCCATCGAAGGAACAAACTGAGTAGCACCAGTTATTCCCTGAGCGCCAGAAACGGCATTTTGGCCCATATTTGCAGCCATACCTTGCTGATTACCAAAGTTATTACCATAAGCTGAAGCGGCTTGATTAGCACCCATCATTGCTGCCTGGGCTTTACTCATTCCCGCATTTCTAGCTGCTTGCTGTGCTTGCTGTCCTGCAAGGCCCGCAGTCATTGCAGCGCCTTGCTTAGCCTGCTCTAAAGTATTTTGATAACCCTGATTTCCAGTATATTTATTTACTTGCTGCTGCTGATTAGATAAAGCATTGCCATATTGGCTCATACCTTTTGTATAATCAGAGCTTGAGCCACTAGAAAGGTTTTCAAATAAACTAGCCATTTATGCCTCCTGTTCCATTAAAGAAGTTAACGTGTCTGTAAGAATCTTGTATAACAAGTGGCTGATTAATATCTCTTGCAAGAACATCATAATAAGTATTCCAAGCCTCTTCCTTCATCATTTCAAAAGCTGTAACATCTGCTCCTTGCTTAATCTTATAATACTCAGCAAGATAAATAACACATAGCTGATAAAAAATATGGTTAGGAAAATCAAGTTGTGTATCTTCATTGCTAATATCCATAGTTATTGGATTATCGAAGTAGTAAATATCTACTCCCATATTTTTTGATAGAACTAATTTATCACCTCTAATATCATACCAGGTGTCATTATTTGTCATCCACTTCTGATAACGTCTTATAATCTGTGAATTTTCTCCATATCTAATGTCGTACAGTTGGTAAAAATTATCAGGTAAATCATACTCATTACTTATTTCAGAGCCCTCCTCTGGATAGCTCTTTTTAGTAAAATAATATTTTTCACCCATATTGATTGCTTTCTGATAAACTCTACTAAATGCAGTATTTATCCAAAACTTGTTTTCATCTGCTGTAGGCATTGAAGAATTTGTAAGGTCGGCCAAATCTAAAGCCGCCTTGATTATATCTGAAACTTTAATATTCATTTCTTATTCCTCTCTTTATTAGTTAAGACTTTATAATAGTGTCCCAAAGGTTATAACCTACATCTTCAGAAGCAGCATTTTTTATTGCTCCACCAACTCCACCATTTGTTTTTACTTCTTCAGAAGTTTCTTCAGTTTTTGGGTTTTCCTCAATAACCTGCTCAATAGTTTCTGTCTCTGGGTTGTAATATTCTGTTCCATCAGGACTCATAAATGTTCCCTTTGGCAACACTCTATTTCTACCATTTGCAAATACTTTTCTCTCATACTGAAGAGGCTTGAAGAACTTATTTACCCTTTCTTTGTCAGCTTCCTTCTTGCGTTTTTCATCTCCTGCTTTCTTTTGTTCTTCAAGCATTTTATCAATCTCTTCGTTGAGCTTTTTCTTGTCTTTTTCAGACATTTTTTGATAAGCAGTTTCATGGTCGTCTAGACCAGCTTCTTTTCTTGCTTTCTTCTCATAAGCTGTAGGCTTTTTAGCCTTTTCGTATGCCTGCTGCTTAGCCTTTAAATCATCTTCTCCAACTCCTTGTTTGACATCTTCGATTATTTTATCATTAATGTCTTTCTTTGTTGGTTTAGTAAGAGGTATATCTTTTTCAATATCTTTTGCTTTGTTTTTAATATCTCTATCTTCAAGTTTTTCAAATGCTTGATTGTAGAGTGGTTTATCCTCTATGATTGTGGCACCCTCATCACTTATCTCTTCCTCTGGAACTGCTTGCTCTTCAAAGTATCCCATTTGTGTAGGATCTGGCGTATCAATAACTCCATTAACATCTACATCCATATCACTTCTTACGTCATCTGGAATGCCCACTGAACCAACGTCAATAGCATCAAACTCATCAAGTGCTTCAGTGTCTATATCTTCTGGAATCTCACCAATAGAATAATCAAGAACTGTATCTGCTACTTCTTCTGGGAGTTCGTCAAATACAGTAAATGGTTCTTCATTATCTTGAGAAATTGTCTTATCTTCATCTAACTCTTCTTCAATAATCTCTGGGATTAAGTAATCTAATCTATTCATTGTAAACTCCTATTATTGCTGTGAATCTGGGTAAATGTAAGAATCATCATCTTCTGGTGAAATACTTTGTGAATACTCTTCACATACTTCAAACAGTTTATCTTCATCAAACATTAACTGTCTTGTAGCATAGAGCAAAGAGAACAATATATCAGGGTGATAAACATCTGAGATTTCACTTGTGATATTATCCTCTTCATCTCTTTCATACAAGGTTTGTTCTATTTCGTCTTGGCAAATACCGTTAAGTGGCACATAAATGTGAGTTCTTAGCAAATCTGCCATTTGAGAAATACCTAAATCTTTATCATATTTATAAGCACATTGAACTGGCAAATTGTAATTTGAGGACATTTCATACATTATAGATTTATCTGAAGTATCTCCAAAAATACAAACTTTTGATGGGTCTGTTCCTGATTTTACAAGAACTTCTCTACACTGATTTATCATTTCAATGTTTTTATTTACTATTTCTTTTACAGTTGACTGATTAAACTTTGCTTCATAGAAAACATAACCAATCTTTCTTGTCTTATCCCACGCAAGTGCTGTAAGACCATTGTAGTCTGAGAAACCATAGTCGTTTCCACAATAAACATAGTCTGCGTGAAAGTTTCCATTTTGTATTTCATTGAGCAGCCACTCATAAGGAGTTGAATAAGGCTGATAATCAAATCTTAAAGCATCTTTGAATACCTGTGCTGTTGAGTCATAAATAAATTGTCCTCTATATTCTCTAAGAATAAGAGGGTCATCTATTGCAACTCCTTTATTCTTTGCTACTCTTTCAATAAACTCTTCAGTATTTGAAAGGAATGGATTATCATTCATAGTAAAATGATATTTCTTCCAGCCATCTGAATTATAGCATTTTTCAAAATATGTTTTTGGTCTTCTTGGTGGAGTTCCTTGAAGTATAATACAAGAGTCCTTAAAGTCTACAAGCATAGGCTCACAAACATCTTCTACAAGCTCTACCATATTTCTTTGGTCCTGTGCCTCGTCAATAATAATGAGTTTATATTTTCCACCTCTTAACAGTGGCGCTGCTGATTTGTCCTTATTACCAGCCATTTGGATAAAAGAGCCATTAGCAAACTCTATACGCATATTCTTTGTATCTTCTCTTGCTATTGGTAATTCTATCTGTTTAGCACATTCTACTACAAGTGGCCAGCACTGAGTTAAACAGTTATCAATCTTTGTATGAATATAAAGGCAATAAACATTTGGCTCTATACAATAATCAACTAACAATCTTGCTGCACAGTTTGTTTTACCTGCACGTCTTGAAGTTGCTATTACCTTATGAGATATTTTGGTATCATAAGCTATTTCTCTTTGCTTATCATATAATTGTTTTATAACTCTATAGTGTAAGAACTCTTGGTCTCTCGATAAGAGTTTTTCGGTTTGCTCATCTAATGAGCTAATGATATCATCTTGTAATAGTTGTCTTGCCAACAACTGTCCTAATGGACCGCTTGGATTTTTCTTTGCTTCTTTGAGCATTTCAGATATAAACTGATCAGTCCAAGACTTCTTAGAGCCTTGAGTTGGAGAAACTAATGCTGTTCTTAATGAGTTATATATTTCACCTTTTATCTGTCTGTTTACTGTATTAGATTGTCCTTGCGTCATTATCTAAGTGCTCCTCTACTACGTCTAGTTCCTTCTGAAAGTCTTTGTCTCCATTCGTCAGTTTTAACCAATTCTGATTTAAACTCTGACATCCATTCAGATTTGGCTTTTCGTCTTTCTTCTGTCCACCAAGCTTTTCTTGCTTCGTCTGCGGCTATTTCTTTTTCTGTTCTGTGTCCTTTTTTATGTGCTGACATTATTTCCACCTTGCAGCTTTAAACTGCTCAAAATTTGGTGGTAATTTTCCCTTCTCAAGAGCATATCCTTTTATAGCTCCCTCTGGGACAGGATCACCATCTTTAATATATATTCTTTTTCCATTCAAAGTATAAGCCTTTTTTCCCTTAGTAGAACCACTTTTTGCTTTTCTTTCCTTTGATAATGGCTTATATTCTCTTGAACCAACTTTATTATGCATTGCTGTATGTTCTTCATTTTTTAAAAATATTAAATCAAATGCTGGAACATTATAATACATTCCTGCTTCTTCTAGTTCTTCTGTGCTTATTAAATGGTTTGGATCATTTGTTTCCCACCTATGATGACAAACCCAAACATTCTCTTTATCAGCAATTGCTTTATCATAGTTCTCTATTTTTGTATAATCAGCACAAAAGCATTTAGCGTTTGGCTGTCCATTCTTTTTAAAACTAAAATGAGTTTTACTAATCATTATTTATCTCCTATATTTGTTTGTAAGGCATTTTTCTAATATGTTCATTAAAATATCTACCCTTAGAAGGAGCAGATACAAAATCTCTTGCTATTTGGGGATCTACATTATCATATTGAGCCCTAAACCCATTTCTAAATTTTACTATAAGAGTTCCATTTGTAAACTCTACATCCTCTATATATGAAGAACTTTCCCTTCCGTTTGGATGTAGTTCTGGTAGCCAAGACTGAGCGTCGTATATATAAACATCTTGATTAGATGTTTGGCTAGGGTTTGAAAGTCCTGGCTCCTTTAAATATCTATCTCCAGGAGCAAAACTATCTGGAGCATTTTTTATTACTTTATTCATTCTTTTTAAGAAATTCATATTACATTCTCCTTATTTTATTAGTTTCAAATAGTCATCTAACTAATAGTCATAAAACTTTAAATATACTTAAAAACTTAAAGGGCATAAAAAAAGGGACAATGAATTATTTTACTAATCCACTGTCCCTAAATAAGGAGGTTAAATACTAACAACTACTTTTTTAAATGTTTATTTTTTAATATTTTTTATACTCCATAAATATAGCTATTTTTTTACTTTCTGGGTGTATAAATACTACAAATTCATAGGCACAGTTTTCATAGAATGAAAGCCCTACGAATGGTGTATTAAATCTAACAACTTTTTGAATAAGTTCAAATACATCTGCTTGTGGTAAAGGGTCATCTTCATAATATGTATTAAGGTCTTCAAAATCAATATAACAATCTTCATTACTTTTTGAAGATAAAACAGTTGTTGGTTTATAATACCAATTTGGGTCTACACCTTTTAGTTCTACTTCCCATTCTGAACAATCTTCATTATGGGTATAAGCAACATCTTGTAGTGGGTTTACCCAATCCAAAGCAAATGATGATGTAAAAATGCTTAATGCTATAAATAATACTGCTATAATCTTTTTCATATTCTAAATCTCCTTAAGGATTTGTTCTAATCTTTCAAGATGTTTAACAAATGTATCTCTCATTTTATTTATTTCATTGATGTACTCTTCAATCATTATTTGTCTCCTTTTACAATAACTGTATTGTAAACATAAGTGATATATGGTTTTATACCATAGTTAATCTTTGTGTGAGTGTTTGCCTCACCGTTCTTTACTGCGTCATATGCGTCTTGCAAAGTTAGGTTTTTAAGTGTTACCTCTGTTCTGTAATTATTAAACTTTGCTTTATCTTCTTGAATTGTTACAAATGTTGCTGCTGCATATCCTATTACTAAAAATACTAAAACTATCTTTATGTATCCTAAAAATGTTTTTGTCTTTGCTTCCATATTCTTTAATCTCCTTATTATTGATATTAGCAAAAAACAACAATCGGGTTTGACGATTGTGCTTTATACATAGGCTGAAAGAAATCCTTTATTAGGATTGCGTTTTTTAAAAATAATGCTAAAAATGTTTTTTTTCATATCCTTTAATCTCCTTATACTTAAATTATATCACTTTTACATTTTTTTGTAAAGCATTTTGCTTTATACATTTAACTTGTGAAGTAATAAAAAAACCGCTTTAAGAAAAGCGGCTTAAAAGGGATTAAACAAAATTTCGTTTAACTAAATCATAAAAATTGTTTAGCAAATCATTTTCTTCTATAATTTGTCTTGGTGTTATTCCTATATATCCTGGCAGTGTATCTTTTCCTATTTCACAACAAGCTTCGAGATTTACCTCTGCTTTTGAATCAAGTGCTATTTTTTTTGCTCTATTAAACAAAAACAATGGAACCAACAAATCTGCTGATCTTACTGGTTTTATCATAGAACCACCACCATTTTGATTTATTGGTGATAGACTATTTACTGCTAGTTTTCTACCTGTAAGGCCAGTATCAGCAATAGAACCGTGAGAAACATATTTTCCCGAAGTATTAACTTTTATAACTACATTATCTGTCTTTATAAAATCAGATAAATAAACTGGGTTTTGGCATATTAAAACTTCTACCATTTTTTTAGTTATGTTTTCATCAAGCAATGAAGGAATTGCAACTGTTATTTCATTGTTGTTTATTAAGACTTTTATATCAGTTCCAAGTTTAGGGTTTTTCTTAGCGGCTTCAAACAAATAATCACCTATTTTCTGAGCCAAGAACTTTTCTCTTGATTGACCAGTTTCAGTTATTGGGTCATAACCAGCATAGAAAATACCTTGGTCATTCCACTTAACTAAATCATTGTTTTCTCCAAATACTGCTTCTTTTATATCTGGACTTTGGCTTTGAATAAGATTAACAACCTTATATTCATTTGATATAATCTTTTGAGATTTTTCAAAATCTCCTCTATCTTCATAACCACAATCATTTAGGACTGGTATAACTATTTCATTTTTTAAGAACTTCTTTGTAAGCTTTAATGAAGTTCTTGCCTCTCCTGAAAAAACTACTTTATTACCAGTAATCAAAACTTCGATTGCTGCGTGAGCATTCCATTGGTCTTTTCTCTGGATTGCTTCAATAAGTTTAGCAGCAAGTAAGTCTGCTATTCTGTCTGGGTGTCCAATTGTAACATATTCTGTCATTTATATCTCCTTATAATTTTGCCACATTAAATAAATCATCTAAAACTGATTTTATTTTATCATCATCTGATAAAAGATTGTATAAAGTTTTTATTTGATTTGTTTTAAACTCTAACTCTTCTCTCAACATTTTGTTTTCTCTTTTTAAATCTACTCTTTCTTTCAAAAGTCCTAAAATTCTTGCTCTTTGAATGTCTACTATATTCATATTATATCTCCTAAAAAATTTCTGTAAATAGTTCTGCTATCAACCCCAGTGGCCCAGTGATTATGTAAAGAACAACCAAACTAAGTGGCATATAGTCAGACTTGTTTGATTGTAAAACGATTGCAGTTATACTGCTCAATAAATGTATTATAAAGTATGCCATATTTTATCTCCTTTAATATTAACTTGTAAGTAGTAAAAATTTTTATATTATTTATAAATCTCCTAGTATGTTTTCAAGCTCTTCTGCTTCAGAAATTGCTTTATTGTTTTGATAAACCTTCATTGCTTCAAAATATTCCTGAGTTAAATCTTCATTAAGGTTACATTCTATATTTAATGGAATATCATACAAGCATTCTTTTATCCATTCCATTTTCAAATTCATTATTGTGTTATCTTCATAATAACGATTTGTCCATGAGATCCACACAGGACCTTTATGATCTTTTGGATAACTTAAATAATGATTTCTTTTTAATGTTAGCATTGTCTGACCTTTTACGCCGTGGCGTTTAAAGTCATCGTATGTTTTACCTTTGAAAGTTCCATTGTGAAGTTCTTCAACAATTTCATTGCATACTTCACAAAATTTGATTGCTTGTTCTTCTTCAATGTCATAAATAGTTTTCATATTGTTTAATCTCCTTTATACATTTAACTTGTGAAGTAATAAAAAAAACCAGATTAAGAAATTCCTAACCTGGCTTAAAAAAGAAATATATTTGATTTTACCTCTACGGGCTAAAACATTTCTTTTATAATTTTTTCCATAAGTATTTTGTCAATTGGTAAAGAATTTAGAATTTTATTGAACTCTTCGCCTTTTACAGATGAATTATCTTCAACTTCTTCTGATTGATATTCAAACAAATCAAATCTATCTTGAATTACTGCATCTATAAGTTCATTATACAAATCATCTAAAAAAAGATCACCGAATTCCGATTCAAAATCTTCTTTTGCTTGATTATAAAGAAAGAAAGTATTTTGTATTTCTATTATATCATAACCATTATTATGAACATAATAATTTACAAGTCTAACTATACTATCTGTTCTTTCTGACCAAGAAAGTGTTTCAAATACTGCTTTGATAATATCTATTACCTTTTCATAATAAGTAATTGCTTCTTCTTCTGTTCTTGTAATAGAAGTATTCAAAATACCAAACTCTTTTTCCCAATCATAAAAGTTTGTTCTATTATCAAAATAATTTCCAAGTTCTAATCTTACTGTTTCTAAATCTTTTTTCATATCTTAATCTCCTTTATGCTTAAATTATAATCTACTTTCGATTTTTTGTAAAGATCAGTCCTCACTAAAATCTTCAACATAATGGGAATCTAATGGTCCAACATTGTTTCGATTGTCTTCGTAGTGAATTGTATATTTTGGAGGTCTCGACATGCTCGATATACCATTTGGAACATTATATTTTAGAACAGCATAGCAAACAGGAACGCAAGAAAGACTTTGGGTTGGACTAAGAGCATATTCTCCGAGATATTTAACGTCTTTTGAAAAAACATCTATATTATTTTGTCTTATAAAATCACACAACTCATATAAAGTGTGAAAGTTACGTGTTATTATCATTTATATAATCTCCTTTTATTTAACTTATTAGTTTTGTTCTTCAAGCCATTTTAAATACGAAGGCTCATTTTTATCAAATATTGTAGAAGTTATTCTGCCTTGTCCGTCATGATAATCAATATTTTGAATAACAACTCCATATCTTCCTACTTCATATGTAATAGTTGGTTCTTCTTGCTTTTCTTCTTCAATAATTGCTTCTTTTTTTGCTTCTTCTGCAAGTTTAATAGATTTTTTTGCTGCTAATGTCTCTGCATTTATCCATACTCTTACAAGTTTGTGCACTTTTGCATTTATTATGAGAGTTTCTTCTTTTCCTGTTTTTATTGTTTTATAATCAATAAGTCCTGCTTTTTTTGCATTTCTTATTCTTTTTTCAAAGGTGTCTTTTTCTATGCCATAATATGTTGCAACTGCATCTATTTGCACTTTTTTTCTTTTTACTTCATAATTTCCATATTTATTTATATCAAAATTCCATTCAAAAAACATAATAGCGGCAATTCTTGTTGATGGTTTTGCTAAATCATTACAATTTAAACTCATTGGTGCTTTTACAAAATCTCCAAACATATGACATACATCTGGATTTGACAAGTCTTGTTTTTCAAATTTAATGCCATTGATATAGAATGTAAAAGTATTATCTTCTGCTACTCGTATATATTCTTTTTCTTTTAGTTGTTTTATTGCTGCTACTACTTGAGATTTATTTACTGATACTAAATCAGATAAAGTATTCATTGAAGGAAGTATATTGTCGTTTTCCCAACCTGCAAGGTGAATTAGATAGTTTGCTACAATTTTTGTAGCATCTGTTAATGATTTGTCTTTTAAAATTGTTTTAGAAAAGTATTCGTATTTCATTCCGTCTCCTATTGCTGGAACTCTGCCTAAAGCCGCGCGGCAAAACTCCAGCAATAGGTTTGGTTTCCTTTGATTTATTAGTTATTGAGTTGCAATCTCAATCCCTAACATATTTATCTTGTTACTTCTCAAAAAAAGTTGATTAAGAAGTTTCAAGATGTCTTTATATTATCTTACAAAAAAATTATGTCAATACTTATGCTAAAACTTTTTTTAAAAAAATAAGTGGTTACTATTTTCCGCTAAAGTGGTTACTATTTTCCGCTTACATATACATAGTATATCATATACAGGGGGCGTCTTCGACGGCCCTCACAAGGTGGGGCCTGTCTCGACGCCCCAAAAGTTTGAGTTAAGAAAATTTTCTTAACTACTTGCATCTTCAATGAACAAAATAAACAACTGTCAATACGACCTGTATTAATGTGTTCAGAAAAGGATGCTCAAAAAAACTTCAATGAAGTTATTCCGACTTGTTGACAACTGATCAATATAATTATATAATATGGTTATGAAAATTAGCGCAGTATATAAAATTATAAATAAAATAACAAATGATTTTTACATTGGTTCAAGCAAGAACGTAAAACATAGATGGCAAGAACACAAAATGCCTTCAACATGGAAGAAGCAACCAAATAGTCCAATGTATCAAGACATGCAGAAATATGGAGTAGATAAGTTTGATTTTCAAATATTAGCAAATGTGGATTCAGACCAATTGAAAGAAATAGAGCAAAAGGTATTGATTATGAAAGACAGAAAGAACATGTGAAAGAGTATATGAAAGAATATTATCAGAGAAACAAAGAACATGTGAAAGAATACCAGAAAAAATACCGAAAAAAGTATCGTCAATCCGAAATACAGAAATAGGTATTACAACCAATTTTGTTCTTAAACTATCTGCTTTATTTATTGACAAACTTATTAATAGTGTTATTATAATTTTATAAAATAAACAGGAGGAAACTCGAATTTGTTTATTTTGTATTCGTATTCTTAATCTTTTGTAATAGGGGTGAGAAATCACCCCTTTTTAATATATACAAGCTAACAAGTTAAATAACAAGGAGAAAAATAAATGTTAAGAACAAAAGTTTATAAATGTGAATACTGTAAAACTGTTGTTTGTTTACCAGCAAACTATGTTTCATTCTTGTGCCCAACTTGTAGCAAAGAGATGAAGCAATTAGATGATGATTTTGATTTAAGTGAAATAATCACTTGTAATCAAGAAAATGGAGAAGTAGAGGAAGCGTAATGAAATATGAAGAAGTTAAAAATATTTTTATTGGTTTTATTGTTATTTTCTTTTTCTGCTTATTCGTCGGAACCGCTATTTTATTATTCTCAACCACAAGAGAACTTGACAAACTTGGAACAACTAATGACCGACTTACAGAACGAATCGTTCAAGCAGAAGATACTAATCGAGAACTTACAAAAAGCCTTGGACAAATCAGATTCCTCTGTGAAGAGTTTGACTCGTCAGTTGACAGAAATATCAGAACTGTCAGAGAAGCAATCGAAGTTATTGAAGAAACAAGATACTATGTGCAATGTATTGAAGTGGAGCTTGGCCTTTACGATTCCGATAGCATTTACGACGGGATTGATTCTTGGCTTGAAAATGAAGGAGTAAGTAATGAAGCCAGAGATTAAACAGAAAGAAGAAAATTTTCAAAAAGCCCTAGTGGAATATAGAAACTCAGTTGAAAATGGTAATATGACTCAAGCAAAAAAAGAATGGGATAATATGTGGATTTGTGTACTTGACGCGTGTACAAACGTCTGTAAAAAGAGAGCAGGTGATTTAAAAGTGTCTATTTGGGATCTTGATGAGAAAGCAATGGACGCTACTATCAATGTTATGAGAAGCATTGAAAAAGGAAATAATCCAAAAAAATTGTCTTCATTTGTTTATTTATTTTGTATAGGAACAATTCATAATAAAAAGGCTCGCCAATGGGACGAGCTTTTTTCGTATGAACAAATTTTTGTAGAAAATAACTAATAATTTAAGGAGATAAAAATGAGCAATAAAGCATCTAAAATAAAAAAAGAGCAAAAAGAATTTGATAATGTATACAAAGGAATATTAAACACAATCTATGGTTCTTTTGCTAAATCAGTAGGAATATGTATCCCAAAATATAGAAAAGATAAGTTTGCATTCGTAAGAATGTTTGAAAAAGCATCATTGCCTTTTATTGATGATGAAAAATTCATCGAGAAATGTTGTGATGCCTTCGGATATAAATATGAAGATATTAAAAAGCTTCCACTTTGCGTAGTAGAAAGTGATTTTAATACTTTGATTATGCCATATATGACATGTGAAGATGGACAGATTTTACCACTTCCACTTAATCAAGAAGGTGTCTATCCAAATACATTCTGGCATTCTAAGACTATAAAAGTTTTAGATTTCGATTCGTAAGTAACAAGTTAAATTTAAAGGAGAAATAAAAATGAATACATTTACTTTAGTTTTTACAAGCGAAGAGCTTAACGTAATTTTCAATGTTTTGCAGGATAAACCTTTTAGAGAGGTTGCAGGTATCATTGATAATATAAGAATGCAGATTAGTGCTGCTCAAGCAGAGCAGGCAGAGAAAGAAAGACAAGAAGCAAAAGAAGAGGAGGATAAAGAATAATGATTAGCCCACAGGTATATGACTACTGTAAGGGCGATATTTCTAAAATAGAAAACTATGAAGAAGCAAAAAACAGCAAGAAAACTTATGCTTGTCATCATAGATTAGAAATAATGCCTTGGAGTGGCAAACAAGTATCACAAAAATATTTAAAAGAGCAGAATATGTTTTATAATAGAGAACCAGAAGAGTTTATCTTTCTTACATTATCAGACCATATGAAGATTCATGAAAATGGTAAAAAAACACGATTTAAGAAAGGACAAACTTCTTTTAATAAAGGAAAAATTTTTGATAATACATATAGGAAACATATTTCTGAAGGTACATTAAAAGCTGCAAAAGAAAAAGGTATAGATTATTCACACACAAAATGTCGTAATGAATATAGAACTAATAATCCAGAACATTTAGACTGGAATACTTTCCAAAAAAAGTTTTATAAAAAGGAGATATAGAAATGGAAGACAAAAGTTTAGTATGGTTACAATCTGGCGGCTGCGGGAACATTATTATGCGTACAGCATTACTACCAGAGCTTAGAGAAAAATATGGTGATGAGATTTACATTATTGACCCATACGCTGACATATGGGAAGTGAATGACGTAAACTCTTATCCACAAGCACCTAACTCATTGTATTCACAACTTATTAAAGATAATGATGACTGCGATGTTGTAGCAGAAAACCCTTACAACAACTCAGACTTTATCAAAAAAGGTGATATTCATTTTTTGGATGCAGTAAGAGATACATTAGGATTTCCAAGAAAAGGTGTAGAAGAATGTATGAAAGAAAATCCTATATTACCTGTTGCAGAAAAACACCCAGAAGTACTAGAAGATGTTAAAAAATATCTTGACGGTCAGAGAAAGCATAAGTTTATCTTAGTTCAGAATACTGGCGGACAGAGCGCCTTGGATGCAAATGCTCAGCCTGTTGGTGCTTCTCCACTTATTAGAAACTATAAATGGATGAATGAACTTGTAACAAAACTAAAAGAAATGTACCCAGACCATATTATTATTCAGTATGGTCTTCCACAAGAAATAACTCTAGACTCAGCAGATGATAAACCACAGAAGCCATATTTATGGTTTAGAGTACTTGGTGAAGAGCTTGCAAAAGATAAAGATAACTTTGCAGTTGTTATTGACTCATCATTACAGCATATGTTAGCTGGTACAGGTCTTAATACGACTGTACTCTGGGGCGAAACTGAGCCACGTCATTTTGGGCATGCTTGTCACCACAACATTGACTTTGTTAAAAATGACATTAGAGGTGAACAACCATATTTCCAGGCTTGGTTGAATACCCCAAGTGTAATACGATACAAAAAGCCAGAAGAGCTCATTGAAGAAATGATTTCTTTACCAGTAAGAAAGGAGAATAAATAATGGCAGAATTTTCCGTAATAGGATCTGGAGCATTAATATGCTCTGGAAAATGTAGTTATTGTTCAGCTACCTCCGTTCAAGAATGCGATTACGAAGGTAAGAACATTAAGAAAGAGGATTTTGGAAAAATCATTTGGGACTGGGATGGACTCAAAAAAGTTTTTGATACTAATCCTATTATTCAGGAGGCAATGCAGAGAGGTGAAGTGATAACCTTAAATTGGTGGGCAGCCGAACCTTTGGATTTTTATCAGGATGCTGAAAAATACTGGACTTGGGTAGAAAAGACTTATCCTACTCTAAAGTTTGTTACTTTTATTTCTACTAATGGTATTCCATTGGCAAGAAAGAAAGTAGTAGAATGGGTATATAAGATGCATGAGAGATGGGGACTTACATTACAACTTTCTCATGATGGTGTAGGACAAAGAGTAAGAACAAGAAACTTTGACCCACTTTATAGTCCATCTACAAAGGATGTTATTGTTAAACTTGCAAAAGACGGCATTCTTACAATGATTAATGCAACACTTAATCAGTTTAACTGTTCTCCTATGGCAAACTTCGCATATTTCCAGAAATGGAGATACGAAAACCATCTTGAAAATACAAATCTAAACTTGATTAAGCTTAATCATAATAATGATGCTGAATATACAGGCCCATTTAGATTAAGAGATGAGAACCTTAATAGATATATGCACGAAATGGAAATACTTTGGATGAATGCATATACTGCACCTTCAAATGACCCATATTGGAAACCTTATCGTGATTATTTTATTAATCAGATGACACGATGGGAACCAAAAGGAAACAGCGAAGGCGGATGTGAAGCATTCTCTAAAGGTCATAAAGATTGGACATGGTGTTGTAACACAAAAGGTGAATATGTTTTCTGTCAGCTTTGTTCTGACCCAGAGACTAATCCTAATCCAAACTGTGAACAATCAGAAGCTTGTAAAGATTGCGAATTTAGAGAATATAATGACTGTTGGCCTTGTCCAGATATGATTCAGAGTAAAGAATGTCATTACAAGAAAGCTTATATCAGAACCGTTCTAAGAATGAAGGAGTTCATTAAGATTGTTGATGGTCAAAGAAACTATATTGCAAGATTAGAAAATGAGTTAAATAACATCAAGAATAATAATCAATGCAACTGTCAAAGACCACAACAGGTACCTGCTGCTGTAGAATCTGGTGGTGGAAGACCTTTTAAGTATAAATAATAATGAGAGGCACTTACGTAAGTGCCTCCTTTTTTAAGGAGATAAAATGATAGCTGAAACATTTAAGGATATACAATGTATTGTTAATGAAAATGGTGAAAATCAGTATTTAACATTTTCTGAAGTTATGAAGTTACCAACACCAAAAAACTTTTACAATATTATTTTATTTTATTTTCCAAATGATGATGATTATTACAACAAACCATATATTAAAGAATGTATATTCTCTTGGAAAAAAGTGTTCCCAGAAAGTAGGTTTATAAATATTCCTATATTTGAAGCACAAGGATTATCTAAATGGTCTATGCTAACTTATAGAAGAAAAAACTTTCCTACTGACTCTTTAAGAATACTATTTGCCGCACACCTTAAAAACTGTATATATTTAGACACAGATGTATACCTAACATATAGATTTGAAATGCCAAAAAGAAAAGATTGTTTTGTACTAAATGATTGCTCTGGAACTATGTTATTTAATAAAAATAAAAATAACAAAAAGTTATTAAAATGGTTTGAAAAATATGAAGAGACAGCAGATTACATTTTAAAAAACAGTACTGATAGAGCAACACAAGACCATTTAATAGACGACCATGGTGATTTAGCAATGTATCATAAGTTTGGAAAAAATCTTAAAATACCATCATTAGATTTCAGACATGGTGTAAATCATTTTTCTACGGTATATCCATATATGAGAGACAAAAAGAACCTAGGTATAGCGATAAACCCTAGAGGTAGTGCTGTATCATTTGAAGCAGAGGCCATTTATGCTTTTTCTTTATATTGTTATGATAGAAAGTATACTGATTATATTTCTCAGTGCTTCTATGATCCATACAACTATCAGAATATAGGCTTTTATACATCTTAGTTATTACCAAGGGGCTCTCCAAGGGTCATTATAAGTGCTATTTCCACAACCTGCATATACTTGTCCTGTACATTCACAAGTACAACTTTCAGTACACAAACCATAACAGTTTGTATTACAGTTTTTTAAACAAGTTCCAGATACGGTATCGGTATAACAGCCTGCAGTACATTCTGTGGTACAACCAGCAGTACAAGATACACAACTTGTAGTATTGTTACATACAGTATTACAATGTCCAGTCATACCATCACAAGTTCTACAATAAGTATAATCATTTGAACTTCCTTTAGTCCACTGATTATGACAGTTTGCAGGAAGATTGTCAGTTGCGTTTGCACAATTTGTAGTACAAGCAAATACACAGCCATTGCAAGTTGTATCGTTAAAACACCAATAACAAGGTGTTCCTACAACACCAACACATTGCTGTAAACAATCCACCTGGCCATGACAACCGCCTGTACAAGAAGTATAATCTGTCTTTCTAAAACCAGTATACATATTACAAGTAGGAGTTGAAGTGGTTCCAGTACAAGAGTTATTACAGTTATTACTACAAGTACCCTTTCCAACAAATGAGTTAAAACAACCACCGAAGCAAAACTTGGCACATCCTTCAGTAAGAGCTTTATTTGCATCTGCATTATATAGCCAATGATGATATGGATAAGCATTTGTGGTTATATAACTTTCATCTGGGTATGGAAAAGCAGTAAGTACAATAAGGCAGACATCAACTTTTGTTCTCTCTATAGAAACTGCCCTTTCACAGTATTGACAGTTATATGTTTTATAAACTCTTTTCTGGCCCTCTGCCGTAAAATACTCAGAAGAAGCTGGTTTTTTATAATAGTGTTCTCCTATACTGCTTCCACCACCTTTAGAAGCTCTAAACACTGAGTCTCGCCAATCAAGATCTCCATCGTAAACAGTTCCTGCATGGGAAATGTCCCAATCAGGAACAGAAGCGAAATTTTGCATAAAACTACTATTTCTTACACTAAGAGGAAAATCCATTATCTATATACTCCACAAGTTGACAATGTACAACCATTATCGCAGAAGCCGCATGTAACACCTGTACAAGATTCAGTACAAACACCACAAGTACCTGATGTACAAGAAGTGGTGCATCCATCGCAAGTAGTACATCCAGTAGTACAACCATCACAAACAGTACATCCAGAAGTACATCCAGAAGTACAACCTGAAGCACATCCAGGTGTACAAGAACCAGCACATGCTGCCGCACAAGACGAAGTACAACCACTAGTACAGTTACTAGTACAACCAGAAGTACAAGAAGTGGTACATCCAGTAGTACAACCACTAGTACATCCACCTTGACAGTTTCTTGTGCATCCTGTTGCACAGTTTGCGGTACAAGAACCATCACAAGCAGTACAAGATGAAGTACAACCACCGTCGCAGCCTGAGCAAGTTTGACTAGTTGGGTCACCAGATACAACACCCTCTATACAAGTTTGCCCATCACAATAAGGCTTAAAGAAAATACTTGTATTACAGTTTCCTTCACAATAAAACTCTTGCCCAGTGTCTTGTTGACAAATTTTTTGGCGTTTTGTGTTTTGCAAACAAGTAACAGTTCCTGCTCTACAAGGGTCTATATCTACATTGTTGTTTGGACAAGTAACAATTCCCTTACATCTCCAAAAGGCAGTAAGTGCTAAACATTCAAGATCTTCTCCATCAACGCCTGCTTGTCTACAATAGAAAATATCACCCTGGGTACTTCCATAACAAGAGTTTTGCCAGTTTTGGCACTCAGAAGTACAAGAAGTATTACACCCCTGTGTACAAGCAGAAGTACAAGCAGAAGTACAACCATCTGTACATCCAGAAGTACAACTTGGACCACAGTCTGTAGTCATTTTACAACCAGATGTTTCTATAGTACAAGTATTACAATCATCTGTACATCCAGCATTGCATGAGTCTGTACATCCTGCTTGACAGCCTTCAGTACAGCTACCTTGACAGTTATTACATCCATTACAAGAAGTACACTCTGTACAACCATTACAATCAGTACAGCCTGTACAACCAGCATCACAATGAGTACATCCACCAGTACAAGAAGTAGTACAACTTCCAGTACATCCTGCGGTACATCCACTATCACAACCACCAGTACATCCACCACCACAACCAGTAGTTACATTAGTTGTACATCCAGCAGTACACCCTGTTGTACAGTTTGTAGTACAGTTTGTGGTACATGCTGTTGTACATCCTGTTGTACAATGAGCGGTACAAGCAATACAACCTACTCTTTGATTATAACAGTGATTACAAGAAGTACATTCTACGCAGTTATCTACACAGTCAAAACAGTTAAACGTTCCGTTACAATTCAGTGGATTGTACAAATCAAAATTTCTATAGTTATTATATCTATATTCCACTGATAAATCTGCTCCTACAGTAGAACGTTTACATACCCAATCTGTGTTTTTTGTAGTAGCAACTTCTCCACCACCAGAAACATAAAATTGTTGATCAACAGAAACATCTTTATTCTGAACTATAGTTGATGCCGTATAGTTGGTATAATCCTTACTATATACATTATTTTGCTGTCCAGAGTTGTTAAATCTTCTATATCTAGTTGAGGTATATTCTTGGCTTTCACAGCCTATGTATGCTGATGATGGGAAATCCATTTACTACTACTCCTATTTATTCATGACAATGACCAATACCACTATTTATAACTCTCATATCTGGTACTGGTTCTGGGTCTTCTTTTTCTCCAGTTGCTATTAGAATCTGGTCTAAATGCTTTGGATTTTGTGTACCTGCTAAAATCAAGTCAATATTTTTATTATCATTTATAAATGAAAGATTCCATCTGATAAAGTCTGGGGCAGTAGAAATCTGCAATAATCTTCCACTTTCAGTAGCCATCATATCAATGATAAAATACCCTTTATCTTTAAGATATTTTATGCCTCTTTCTCCTATAGCATCCCAAACCATAACATTGTGCATAGCAACAAAAGGCGTTGGCTTTTCAACAGAAGCACCATTATTGTTTAATACATTATAAGACACTTCAGCTACATCAAAGATTTTATTTTCTGGGTCTACTTCATTTAAGAACAAGCAAAGTCGTTCAAAGGTTATGTGTGCTGAAAAACCAATATGACCAATCTTGTTTTCTTCTTTAAGTTTTAAAAGAATAGCAACGATTCTCTTATAAAGGTCTATGTCACTATAAATGTCATAAGAAGGTGAATGTTGCATATCAAAGATGGCATGTAGCATATAGATATCAAAATACTCTACACCACATCTTTCACATTGCTCATCAAAGATTTTTCTTATTGCTTTATCAAGTTCTTCGTCTGTCATTCTATAGCTTGACTTACCAAACTTTTCCTGATAAAGCCCATCAAATAAAGGAAGTTTCTGACATATTACATAATCAGTCTTATCCTTTAAAAACTCTTTAAGGTAAGAATCATTTTCTCCACCATGATAACCCCATCCAGAGTCAAAGAATCTGATGTTATTATCCCAGGCGTATTGAAAGCAAGCATTACCTTCACATCCGCCCATACCAACTTTACTTTTTAATAAATCTCTAAAATCTTTCATTATCGAATCTCCTTTTATATTATTAGTTAAATCTTTTGACTTTTTGTATTATATCTTTATTATTCTTTGGCTCAATAAACTTCTTATAGAACCAAAGTTTAATCTTTTGAGAAAGAGTCATACTCTTAGTTAAATCTTTAACTGCGCCTAAAAGTATACCAACTGCATCATTTACTCTTAACTGGTTTTGTTTCTCACCTGAAAGAAGTGGATTTGTCCAGTTAGCTGGAATAGAAACATGCTTGATACAACTTGAATCTTCATTCTTATATCTGAACGAAATAATATCAAGTTTAGAAATATCGCACAATCCATTGTTGTAAGGCGTAATGTCTTTTTTCTGTCTTACATCAGATGTTGTTGCCATACAGTAAGCTGATATTGTATTTGCAGACAATATTCTTGTTGCAAACTGGCTTGCTGGGTCATCAACATTAAGAGTGATTGTAGTTGGCCACTGACACATTACATAACAATAAGCACAACTATAATCTGTTATAAAGCATGCAGTATAGTTTGTATTTCTTACAGCATTACCACATGAACCTAAAGGCATAGGACAAGAAGAATAAATAGTTGCACAAAGGTCTCTAGCTGCACAAACACATGTAGCAAAGTCTATATAGATATTTTGAGAATCTGAACTTATTCTCATTGGTACTATAACATTACAGTTTGCACCAGAGTAACAAGCAGTAATAAAGTCTTTGTCACCATAACCACCCATATAGTCAATCCACATATTTAATGGATTTTCTGAACCAGTTATACTTGTAGAAATAAGAAGCTTTTGATAAGTTGGACTTCTTACATCATTTACACCACCTATTACAAGAGTAGTATACTGGTTGCAGTTGATTGCAAATGAAGCAGAAGCACTAGTTTCTTCCTTCCAGGTATTTATAAGCAATGGTGCACTGAAAGTTGTTACACTATCACCAGTTATAGGGAAAGAACAGATTAGCGGAGCAGGTGGTAAACCAGCAAGTGCTTCAAAACATCTTACAAAACAAACATCTTTATTATTGTTATATAATGTATAGCAAGTACAAGCTGCTGTTGAACATACCAATGCATAAATATTTATTGTACAGTTCCAAGCTGTTCCTACTGTTGTAAAGAGAATACTATCTATATTTGCGTGGCTTCTATCTAAACTTGCAGTGTTAATCCTTATGTTGTTTTTGTAGAACTCATTAAAACATCCAGTAGTTAGCAATGCTTTTATGTTTACAGAGTTATTTCCAGAATCACCAACTGTCAATGTTAAATCAAGTTCATTAGCACACATTAAGGTTGGCCTATAACATCCAAGATGGATATAGCACTGATTGCAGTTTCCACAAATAACAGTTGGTAATGGGTTAAAGCTATAAGAACACAAAGCATATGCAGAAAGGCAGTTAGCAAAACAGTTCTGTTCAGCATTGTTAAAATAGAAGTTTCTCATAGTAGGCACGTTTATTGTACAAACTCTTGTACCAGATGTTGCTGCTGCACAAGTTAAAGAAGCAGTAAATCTACTGTCTACTCTATTTCTTAATAAATCAACACTCCAAGAACAAGCAGCAGAGCCAGGATTGCAAACTTCAAGCCAGATACCAATAGAACAACTCCAGCTACTACCACCAGAAGTGAATATAAGTTTTCTTACGCCATAACAAGAATCTGCATAGTTTGATAACTTGGCTTCAATGTTGTTATTTGAGAAACCTGAAGCAGTACAACATCCAGTAGTTAAAAGAAGTTTAAGACTTCCCTTTTCTACTAAGCTACTACCACCTAAGGCAAATCCAAGGTCTAGCTCATTACCCGCTGTATTTGATGGAGTATAACATCCTAAAAGAATATAAGATGTTGAGCCAGCAGCAAATGAACAAGTAATATTTGTAGCATTTGTTTTATAAGTAGTTGCTACTAGATTACCACAGTTGCAGCTTATAGGTATTACAGTTCCACAGAAATCTGATGTAGATGCAGCATAAGTATTAGGGAAAGTAAGACAGTTATATTGATTGCTTTTTCTAACGTTAACATCACCACCAGCAAGATAGTCTATAGTAGTATTAAAACGTGTATAACAAGCATTTATTTTACCGTATATTCTCAAAGCAAATGTACAAGTGTCTGTATCTACTGCTCTTGTAAATACTAAACAATCTGCTGCCAAACTTGAGTCTACCCATGCACAATAGAAACTTGGAGTACACTTATTACCTCTGATTGATGCCTTAAATCTCATAGTCCTACAAGCAGTAGAACCAGCAATATCAACACAACCACCAATAGTTATATCGTGGTTTCCAGAGCCATTTTCGTTAGTTTTATATTCTGCAATGAGGTAATATCCAGTACTATAAGTATTGCTTGAATAAACTGTAGACCATCTTTGAGTATTACAAGACAAAACGCAACCAGCAAAAGTAGCAGAAGAACATCCATAAATAGGGCACGCAAAGCATTGTGGACAAGCGTGTCTTTCACAAGTAGCATCCCAATACTGGAGCCATTCAAATGTTCCTGCTTTACAATGATAGAAGCCTCTATTTACATTTCCTGAACCAATCTCTATACCAAGATTACAATATGTAGTACCTGTCCAGTCTGCACAGTGAGAAAGCATTAAACCAACAGCAGCACCAGTAGCTCTTGACAATCCTACCATTTTTCCACCACATGCACAGTTTATATACATATATGGACAAGCTGCATTAAGGGTACCAGCTACAAATCCTATTGGTGAATATAAAAAACCATTAGAGCACATAGTATAAGCAGCAGCTTCTGTAGATGCAGTGCATCCAGTAGAGTTATTTACAGCAAAACACAAAACTCCTGTATTAGCTATTATTCTGGATGAGTAGTCGGCTCCTGCATGGTTTACGTGGAAATCGATATATGGAGTAGTTGCAAACATTTCCATAAAGCCAGCTTCATAAAAAGAACCAGCACATCCTGTTACAGAGCTTGTACAAGCAACTAAGCATCCTATTCTTAAAGGTACATTACTCTGAATAGCTCTTGAGTTTATACCAATATTTCCAACGCCAACTACATCACCAGTTATTGCAGAACATACAGTTAATGCTGTAGTCCAGCTATCTGGCAACATATTTCTGTACAAGTGTAAATAGTAGTTACAAGTTCCATAAGAAACCACTCTTGCCCATACACATACATAACAGTTCCAAGTTGAACCGCTTCTTGTTACTGCAACACAATCAATACCTGTAAATGCACTATATCCACATTGTCTCTGAACGATAACAGTTGGTGCAGTTGCATTTGCTGATAAAATCTTGATATTTGCAGATGAAACCATACCACTTCCAATAGCTGCGATTGTAAGATTAAGTTCATTATATGTATTTGTTGAATCCCCTGTACCATTTGTCTGATATCTACCAATATAAATCCAGCAGGAAGACTGAGCAGTTGGTGTAACCTTTACGCAGCAAGATTTTGTTCTGTACCATCCGATACAAGTACCACAAGATACATCAAGTATTCCAGTACTTGGATTAAATGTAAGTTTACTGTTTGAACCAATGCTAGGCATAGCAGTATCATTAGCTGCATTACTTAATAAAATATTATATGATGCGTCGTCACTTACGCCTATTTTAGTTACGGAACCAGGTCTTCTTACAAAACAACAGAATGTTACATCTTCTGGTGCAGTTGTTGTATTACATAAAACTTCAAAGTCATAAACACTCTTTAATGTCAAACTTCTATAACCACTATAAGTGAGCCAGAAGCAGTCACAACAAGCACAAGTATAGCTGCATACAGATACACACAAGTTGCCATAATATCCACCAGCGTAATACTGATTACCAATACCATTATCGAGGTTTATGGTACCATTCATTGAGAAGAAATCAAAATCAAAAGAAACTGAAGCAGAACCTCTATTTGCTTTAGTCTTAATCTGAAAATATCTTCTTGTGTTACTTGCAGAACCAAGACAACAAGTGAAAACGTTTTTAGTAGCACAACCTGATAAAGTTATACATTTTGCAGTTCCACAACAAGTAAGAGAAATACCACCACTTGATGTAAACTTGTAGTCTGCAAAACAAGTACCAGCGTCATTGATACCCAAAGAAAGAAGTCCAGTTCCCCAACCAGTAGTTCCTCTTTCAAGACCGAGTCCCCATCTTGTTATGTAACCAACACTTGTTATCTGGTTAGTTAAAAGATATCTACGAGTGATATTATTTGCTGCAACATTTTTAGTAACAGAGTTGCATATATTATCAAAGTTTATATCGCTGAATGATAAAAGTCCATTGTTAACAGTACCAGATATACCATTGAATGAGCCACCTGTTACGTTACCAACACAGCAAGCTCCAGGATATTTAGTTTCATCTATTGCTCCATCAAAACATTTTGCAGAGAGTACACCAGTTGCAGGATTAAATGTTAAAGGACAACTATTAGAAACATAAATACATGCAGCGTGGCTGTCACTATTACCACCAAGTAATGCTAAATAGCAAGTAGCATCACCACTAACTGCCTTTCTGCATATACGTACTGCGGTTGAGCCTTGTACATTCCAGCAAGCAATACCAGCAGTAGCTACCGAATAAGCACTTGCACAATAAGACCTACCATCATTAAGTGTAACACGCCATCTTGTCATATTCCATGTATTTGCAACTGGATTAGCATGGTCTTCTTTTGTGAATACTGCACAATAAGCATATCCACCAGTTTCACAAATAATAGGATTTTGTGCATTTGAATATACAAAGATGTATGTACCAGACATATATCCATAACAAGCCATTAAAGATTCTAAAATGCAAGTAAGAGGATAACAACATCCTGCTGTTAAACCAATGTTGGTAGCATTCAAGTTTTGGATTGCAAACTTTGCATATCCATGTCCCTCAACACAATAACATCTTGTTTTAAGAATACCACAACAAGTATTAAAGGTGAGTGGACAAGAACCTGATTTACCAACTGAAGTTTCACCTGTACATAAAGCTACTGGTGTATCACTGTTTGCAGCAACTTTGTCTAAGATAGTAACTGTACCTTTACAAGTAGTAAATGCGGTAGAGTTGAAAGCATTTGACCCAAGACATAAAGGAGTAGAGTCTGTTATCTTACATTTACAAGTTGTGCCACAATAAACATCAATGTTTGATTCACAAGAATAGCAGCCATTTATCAAATCCTGAACAATCTGACAAGTAATACCAGAGTTTATAGCTGCCCATTGGTCAGATGTAAATGAACTGTTATTAAGAGTATATTCATATTTCCAATGGCCGTAATCACCACCAGATTCTACCCATTTATATCTATCATATGAAAGTGTCAGACCTGTTACTGGGTCTATGTTCTGTAAGAAAGCATAGTCATTAGCATCACCAGTTAAAGCAGCCAATGCAGTAGTATTTGTTACGGTACCTCTAAATGTTGCAGTAGAAGTAGCGATAGAACTATTAACAAAGTCTTTATCTGCAAGCTGGTTAGTAGAAGATGCCTGTGTTGGTATTTTATCGAGTATTAAAGCCTGAATCTCAGCTTCTGTATAATATCTTGCATCAAAGTTAAATGTCTGGTCTACATCAGTTAGGTTATTGTGAATAGTTAAAACACCATTGTTAAAGCTGAAAGTATAAGTTGTATCATTAAAAGTTTCTTCGAATACAGTTTCCCCAGTAACATTATCTACTATTTTGAAATCGCCTGTTTCAGTATCATATGAGAAATCATAAGTTGTGTCTTTTAATGTAAAGGAAGTTGAATAATCTCCTAAACCAAAAGTAATACTGTTTGAAGCTTCATCATAAGTAAAGTTTACATTGGTCAGAATAGTTTCAAGATTTAATATATCACCTGTGTTTACAGATACATCTCTTCTAAGATTCTTGTAGTCCGACTGTAAATCAGAAATAAGTGCCCTAAGTGCAGAATCATCATATCTCTGAACTGTATTTTTAGAGTTTACTGTGACATTAGCAACTGCTTTTTGCACATCATTTTGAAAGTTATTTGTGTTGCTCTGAATAGTTCTCTGAAGTCTAAGTAATGCGGCATTCACCTGCTCAAGACTGAGTTCGTTACATAATATCGTCATCTATCTATATCCTCTATTTATTAGTTCCTTAACTAATATAACAAGGAGATAAAAGAAATGAAACCAGTAATATTCAACTTTAATAACTACATTGAAAAAAATCCAATAGCACAGTTCTGTGTGGAAAAGTATCCTGAAAAAACTATTTTAACAGAAAAAGACTTACATGATGAGATTATGTCTCTAAAACATTCTAAATGGGCATATGAAAATGGAAAATACAACTTTGTTGGTGATGAACTAAGATTATACCTTTCTACTATTTCAGATGATTTTACTTATGTGGATGGAGATTGTTGGGTAAGAGATTTAGATAAACTTAAAATGAACTCATGTTGTCTTGAAAAAGATGGACATACTAATGATGGTTCTTATTTCAGAGCAAACAAAGATACAAAATGGACTAAACATTGGGTAGATGTTTATGAAACTAAGGACATTGGCGCTATAGTAAACTATGAAGTCCATAACATGTACCCAACTGAGGTTCAATGTCAGCAGTTAAACTACACACATTATTATACTTCATTTTTTGGAAGATTAAAGAAAAGACATCCTGGCTCAACTTTATGTTATACAATATTTCCAGATAGAGCACAGAAAGAAATAATGATGGGACGTGATGTTTTATTACTAGGTACTTCAGTTAGTGATACCTACTATTGCAACTGGAAAGCAACCTTATACCGATACTTTATTATGCCAATGGATTTATTAAAGGCACAAATGAAAAGTATCGGTATTACATTAATAAGTTTAGATTAGTCTACAATCTTACTCTTTAAGAACTGAACTTCAACGCCAGACTCAATATTATACCAAGGTGAATCACCAGATATTTCTGTAGTTCGTCCTGTTGAAACACTATAATAGTCGTTACTAAGCTTTATTATTAAAACGTAGTCTCCACATGAACCAAAAGTTTGTGCATATAACAAATCATTAAGATTATATCTTTTTAAGGTACCATCACTATTAGGAATATAAATCTTGATTGTTGGTACTTCACTTCCAGCTTCTGGAAGTCGTGTATCTAAGAAAACTTGACTTATTTCAGGTTGACCATCATTCCAGTCAACTGCTAAAGTTGTTGGGTCTTCTGGGTCAAAGTTTAACATCTTGAGCATTATAGCAGAATATATAGTCTCATATTCTTCTGATGGTCCAGGTTCTTCACTAGAGAACTTTTCACCATTAATCCATACGTCTGTTACTTCCTGTGATACTGGGTCCACTACTGTTTTTGTAATGTTAAAGTTACTATTACTTTTCATTTGTCTTCTCCTCGATAACTACAAAGTTATTTGTTACTGTTAAAATAGCACCTTCGATTACTGGTAAAGATGCTTCCCAAGCTGCTTCCATTGGTGGATTAACTGCTGCAATAATAGCAGCAATAATACCAATAACACCTGTTACAGAAGCGGCTATAATGTTATACGTTTTACGATTCATTTTTGTTTTCTCCTGTTTTATTAGTAAGCTTGGCACCTACATTGGCACCAAAGTATAAACCTGTTAAAGTAACAATAGCAGAACTTCCATCTTTTTCGAAAAAGCTGAGAACCATTATTGCTGCTACTGCTATGACATACATCCAAACTTTTCTATTATGCATTATATATTATTCCTTGCAAACTGTGCATTTTCATCAATAGGGTTATATCCGACACTCATACTTATGATTGGTGCGTCTGATTCAACTTCGAATGATATTGAGCTACCACGTTGGTATTTTGGCTGATAACGAACGTAGCCCCATTTTTCAGCATCCCAGTCTATGTTGCACTCTTTCCAGTCTGTTGTAGTAGACTTATCAGTTACAGTTGTTTCTCTAATCTTGAATACTTTTGAACTTTCAGAAGTATAGTCATTATAAAGTTTAAAATAAACAGCATTTATATGAATCTTTTGATTTTCTATTGAACCAAAGTATTTTGTTGCAATATGGACTTTACCATCCATATCTGTCTGATGTTCATATGAAACTTTAATATAAACTTCTGTGTTATCTGCAAGATGTCCGTCAACATAGAAAGAATCATTATAGAAGTACATATTTTCTACATTGTAGATATCATCTAACAAGTAAGTATAGCTGTTAGATACACACAACAATCCAATGTCTGTAGAGATAAATAGCTCTTGAGTTGCTGGATTGTAGAATGTGTTATAAATAACAGAAATGTCATTACAATGCCATAACTGCTTTAAGATAGCATCACCTGTAAAACTATAAATACTTCTGTTAAGTGGCGACCAGAACAAAGCTTCTGTTGGTAACTGTCCTAAATAAGTCATTCCATTAACATCTATAATAGCCTGATAGTTTGTAATGGTATTATTGTCATAGTAGATTTCCCAAATCTTTCCATCACCTATACCATAATACAAAGTCTGCAATACAAAGATATTCTGCATATTCTCTAAACCTTTAGTTAAGAGAGCAAGCATTATAATATCTCCATTGTACTTCATAAGTGGATAAGCTACATCATTACTAATCATCATATCATTATTGTTATAAGTTCTAACAAATCTTGTGAAAATGTTAGGGTTATACATAATGGAAGATGAAGAAGAATCTGAAACTGGGTATAAAGCACCTTCAAGATTTACGTCTTTGTAGAAAATGTTATTTCTAAATGATTTAGTATAAATAACAACAAGACCTTCATCTGCTCTATAAAAATCTATTGGTTCAGATGTTTGTCCCCTTATAATAAAGGTATTTTCTAATACTACATTGTTTAATACCTCTGGTGGGAATACAGCAGATGACACACTTCTTCCTGATGTCATTTCAAAGTTTGCATTCTGTGCTGACGCTGTTGAAGCTGTGCTGTTTACATTTAAGGCACTCAAGAAACTATTATTAGAGCCTGTTATCTGTAACTTGTTTGGTACAATAACACCCTCAAATGTTCTGTTATTCCAGTCAGAAGCCCAGTGGATACTTTGATTATATTTCAAGTCCCAGCAGTTAAAATAAGAAGTAGTGTTTATTACAACAAATCTATCTCTTACTATGGTGTATTTTGTATCACTATTTTCGCTAACACTTATGTGTTCTACTATACCTGCATTATTCAAATAGTATACGTCATTTTCAGTAATATTTAGTATTTTAGATACAGTCAGCCAGTCAGTAACTAATGTACCAATCTGTGTATCTGCATCATCATCAGAATATGATATACCTGCCAAAAGGTTATTATTATACAAAACTCGCCAGTTTCCAACCTGAACAACAGACCCAGCGCCTATACCACCAGAAACATTATATCCAGACTGCATTAAAACTCCACCATTTGAGTTGGCAAAACCAGAATCATATAAAAATGTTGTTATATACTTTTTTTCTTCATCTTCTTCTGTATATGGGTATCCTTCAGCAACTATGTTATTTCTGTAATAGTTCCATCCTAATGATACCTGCCCATATCCTTCTTTTGGTTTATATGGGTATTTATTGTTAG
>JAEIGA010001470.1_pt1 | contig 36805 bp, 31 predicted proteins | sample 9270691 | NCBI WGS metagenome assembly JAEIGA01 (sample SAMN17057246, study PRJNA624740) | gut metagenome | biome: biome; isolation source: fecal sample | host: Bos grunniens | place: China: Xizang | collected 2019
GGGAAATTATTTCCGGCCCTCTATTTTTTTGGCAGCAAACTCTTTGTATGTTCTCTTCTCGGAATATTTTCGGTTGTTGAGCTCTCGAGAAGTTTAGTAAGAGTTATTGACAAGAAAACAAATCCTGCCCTTCTTCTGTCTGCTGCATTCCTTGTAATAATTGTTCTGGGTACACTGTTGCTGATGGTTCCAAGATCAACACTTCCAAATATCAGATTATCTGTGGTGGATGCCTTATTTGTATCAACAAGTGCAGTTTGCGTTACCGGTCTTTCACCAGTTGACATATCTTCCACTTTTACCCTCTCCGGACAGACAATTATTCTTGTACTGATCCAGATTGGTGCTCTTGGCATAATGACAATAACAAGTGCATTTACACTCTTTTTTATGGGGGAGACATCTCTCCATAACCAGTTTGCATTACGTGATTTTGTAGGTTCCGATACATTTTCATCACTGATTTCAACACTTTTGTATATTTTGGGCTTTACATTTGCCATTGAGATGGTCGGCTTTCTCCTCATTTGGCTCTCTGTTCACAATACATTGGGGATTAGCATTGGCGAAGAGATCTTTTTTTCACTTTTTCACTCAGTTTCTGCTTTCTGCAATGCCGGATTCTCAACACTTGGAAACAATCTTGGCAATAGCCTTATATTATCCCACCACAATAATTTCTATATCATTGTCTCAATATTGGTTATTCTCGGTGGAATCGGATTTCCCATCCTGGTAAATGTAAAGAGTATGGTCAAATACTATCTTCAAAGAGTCTTTGTATCTGGAAAAGATCCAGCTGCTACAAAAGGAAGATTATGGCATCTTGCCAATATGAATACTAAAATGGTGTTGTACGGAACTGCAGCCCTTCTGCTGTCGGGAACATTGATTATTGCTGTTTTTGAGTGGAATGGTGCACTTGCGAGTATGCGGACGGCAGATAAAATTATACATTCATTTTTTAATTCTGTCTCTCCAAGGACTGCCGGATTCAATTCAGTTGACCTGACTTCATTCTCTTCTGTATCAATCGTTGTCTACACAATCCTCATGTGGATTGGTGGTGCTTCCCAATCTACTGCCGGAGGTGTCAAAGTAAATACAGTTATGGTTGCAATTGCAAACTTCCGTTCCATTTTGAAAGGCAGTGGCAGTGTAAACTTATTCAACAGAGAAATATCATCTTATAGTGTCAAAAGAGCAAGTGCTATTATCTTCGGATCCTTGATAACAATATTGCTCTTCTGGATAGTGCTAATCGCAGTTGAACCTTTGATACCTCCCTATGAACTTGTTTTTGAGGTGGTTTCTGCGATCAGTACGGTAGGATCTTCACTTGATTTGACTCCCGAGCTCGGCACATCAGCCAAGTTGCTTATCTCGTTGCTTATGTTTATCGGTAGGGTAGGGCTTACCACTGTACTTATGAGCATGATGCATAATAGCAGAAAAGTGGCGTATAAATATCCCTGTGACAATGTAATTATAAATTGAATCTGTCATTTGACTCCAGGGAAAGCATAAAATTAATGTCGAATTTTAAAAATAATTGAATATCATGAAGGTACTCGTTATAGGTCTAGGTGAATTTGGCAGAGCTATTGCCGAAAAGCTTACGGATATGTCAAATGAAGTTGTCGGGATTGACTGTAATGAGAATATAATCAATTCGATTAAAGATAAAATATCATTGGCGTACATTATGGATGCTTCAAAGCCAGATGTGTTGCGTGAACTTCCATTGAAAGAGATGGATTGCACAATTGTTGCAGTCGGCCACTCTATGGATGCCTCATTGCGTATAATTGCGGCACTGAAGGATTCCGCCATTGAAAATGTTTTTGCAAGAGGGATTGATTCTACTCATATTTCAATTCTTAAAGCTATGAATGTTAAAAATATACTTCTTCCCGAGAGATGCGCTGCAGAGTTTTACGCAAGATCGTTAGGTGAGACTCAAATTTCCTGATCTGGTAAAAATCACTATATTTGCTATCAAATAGATTTAAATATGAAAAGAGTTTTTGCAATCTTGATTCTGGTACTGTTTGTATCATTAGTTTATGCCTGCGGTGGCGGCTCATCAAATAACAATGCTCCTGAAGTGCCTGATGAGAGGATAATTAATATCTCTTCAGATGATTTTGAGCATACTTTGTATGCTGATGATTCTCAAGAACTTGTTATTCTGCTTGATGTAAGGACTCCAGATGAGTATGCCCAAGGACACCTTAAGGGTGCTATAAATATAGATGTAAGGGATAAGGATTTTCTTGATAATGTGGTCAAGAGGCTTAAAATCAAGGATAACAAACCACTTCCAACACTGGCTGTCTACTGCAGGAGCGGTGTAAGGAGCGTGAAAGCTGCCAACATTTTGCTCAAGAATGGCTGTACCAAGAAGGTTTATAACCTTGAAAAAGGAATTCTTGAATGGAAGGGAGAGATTGTAAAATAGCTCTCCCTTTCCATTATCTCTTTCTCTTGTCGTATTCTATTCAATATCAATCCGCTGAACTTCTTCAACACCATCAATTGCCGATATGCTCTCTATTGTTGATGTAAGTTCATTCTGTGAGTGGATGTTGAAGTCAATTGTGCATGTCACTATATGATCTTCGCACTCAGTCGTCAATTTGTACATTGAGAGACGCTGCTGCTCAGTAATGCAGTATATAAGATCGCTCAACAAATGGTATCTGTCAATTGAAATAATCCTTATCCTTACAGGGTAGAGCAGATGCTCATTTTCATTGAAATCTACAGCTACAATCGAGTCTCCAAGTTGTGATGCCAATCTGATTGCTATAGGACAGTTTCTGCGGTGAATCGTAATGGAATCATCTGCAGCCTTGAAGCCTATTACCTCGTCTCCCGGTATAGGGTGGCATTTGTCGCATCTTTTATATCCTATCCTCTCTTTGGCAGAAAGATAGTGCCTTATGCTCTTGATTGCCCTGTAGGTAGAGACAGATTTAAGCCAATGCTCCTCAGGTTCGACGCATTCATTAGTAATAACCTCTATACAGTCACCCCTCTTGAGGACAGTTTTTATTGAAGCGAGTCGCCCATTGATTCTTGCATATTGTGCGTGATCTCCAATCTTGCTGTGAATTTCATATGCAAAGTCCAATACTGTGGCATTCTTAGGAAGTATTATACCTTTTCCGTTTGGTGTAAATACCATTATGTCATCATTGTAGAATGAGGTTGTAATCCCCTCCATGAACTCTACATCCTTTGTATGGTCTGCTGCATCCTTGAGAATTGACTTGAACTTCTCCAGCCAGTGTCTGACATTCTGCTCAGTCCTTTCTGCTGCGCAACCCAGTCTTGAGTTCCTGATCATTCTTTCAGAAGAGATATGGAACTCTTCCCACTCGCCGAAGTCGCTCAGGAGCTTTACATGAAAACTTTGGTACCCATTCTCTTTAGGTGCATTTATATAATTGGAGACACTTCCTGGACGCTCCTTGAATGTATCTGTTAGGATTGAATATATGCGCAGACTCATATCCTTTTCTGATAGGGGAGCATCATTGGGATAAATTATACGTATATAATGTTTACCGCCTACATGATAGTAGTCGCTGTTGGTCGAATGCATTTTTCTCCAGATATTGTATGGCATTCTATAGCGTACTTCGGTACGGACATCTATGCCATGCTCAGCCAAAAGTGAAGTAATCTTCTGGGTAAATGACTCGATATATTCAGAATTGTTGATTCTGTCTTCATTGAGAAGCTTTTCAAGCTCTGAATACTCCCTTGGGCATCTGTATTTGAATGATAGGTTTTCAAGTTCAAGCTTCACATGGTACAGGCCCAAGCGGTTTGCCAATGGAGCATAAAAATAGTCTGTTTCACCAGCTATCTTCATCTGCTTGTCTGGCCTCATACTGCTTAATGTCCTCATATTATGCATTCTGTCGGCAAGCTTGATAAGTATTGCACGTACATCGTAATGGACAGAGGCAAGCATTTGCCTGTAATTTGCTATCTGCTTTGACTGATCATTCCTGTTCTTCTTCTGTTTAGTAACAACTCCAACAAGAAAAGCCACATCGCTTCCGAATCTTTTACGTATCTCTTCAAGTGTGCAGTCTGTGTCCTCAACTACATCATGCAGAAACGCTGCAATTACGGGATTGGCGCCAAGTTCAAGCTCTTTTGCTATGATTGTGGCTACAGCAATAGGGTGAATTATATAGGGCTCGCCTGTTTTGCGTTTTTGCGCTTTGTGTGCCTCGGCTGCATACTCAAATGCACTTTTGATTCTGCACATATCTTCGGAGCTTACACGCTCACGCATAATGTCAAAAAGGTGCTCAACGCTACGGTTAATGCTGGTATAAATGTCATTTTCCATAGAAGAAGTGTAAAAATAGGTCATGAGCCACAAATTTATTAAAAAAAAACGTTAAATTTGCGCAATAATATTTAAACTAAGGATTATGATTACAAAAAGTGCAATTTCTGCTTTTGAAAGCATTCAAACTCCGTTTTATTACTACGATATAGAGTTGCTCAACAAAACATTGGATGAGTATACATCATTAATTAAGAAATATAACTATCATGCGCACTATGCATTGAAGGCTAATGCAGACAGCCGAATTTTGTCAATTATCCAAAAGGCAGGCTTGGGTGCTGACTGTGTGAGCGGTAATGAGGTTGCATTGGCAATCAAATCCGGATTTTCTCCTGATAAGGTTGTATATGCAGGTGTAGGTAAGTCTGACAAAGAGATCAAGACTGCTCTAAAAGCAGGAATCTTCAGCTTTAACTGTGAGTCGGTTCCAGAGATCAAGATCATCAATGATTTTGCCGCTTCAATGGGTAAGACAGCAAGAATTTCACTTAGAGTCAATCCTGATATAGACGCACATACCCACAAGTATATCAGTACCGGCAGAAAGGAGGACAAATTTGGTATCAGCCCTTGGATGTTCGAGAGCGTTGCTGAGCTTTTCAAATCTTGTAAAAACATTGAGTTGGTTGGTCTTCATTTCCATGTCGGATCACAAATTACAGACTTGGGTGTATTCAAACTACTTTGTGAAAAGGTTGCTGAACTTCAACAGTGGTTTACAGATAGAGATTTCTTTATCCCTAACTTGAATCTTGGTGGTGGATTGGGTGTTGATTATCAGAACCCTAATGAAAATCCTATTGCAAACTTTAAGGATTACTTTGAGATCATAAATAAAAATCTTGTTGTTAAACCAGGTCAAAATGTTCATTTTGAGCCAGGTAGGGCTATTGTTGCTCAATGTGGTCACCTTATTTCAAGAGTATTGTATGTGAAGATTGGCCAGCGCAAGAAGTTTGCAATTTTGGATGCAGGTATGAATGACCTTATCCGTCCGGCATTATATCAGGCTCATCATGCAATTGAGAACCTTACTTCTCAGAAACGTAAGATGAGATATGATATTGTTGGTCCTGTTTGTGAGTCAAGTGACAAATTCGGTACTAACATTATGTTGCCTCAGACACAGCGTGGTGATTTGATAGCTATCCATACAGCAGGTGCTTATGGCCAGGTTATGGGCATGAAATATAACCAGAGAGATTTGGCTAAAGCTTATTATTCTGACGAAATATGCCAAGGTTAAGCTCTAAAGACAAATATATTAGGGAGATTTTAAATCTGTACAAAGAGAAAGGCTTGCGGCTTAATATGGAGCAGATCGCTGATGAACTCCATATTACCAAAAAGACTCTTTACAATAATTTTGAGAACAAGGAAGATATGATCACAACTGTTGTTGATCATTTCTTCTTTGATCTTGAAAGGAAGATACTTACATCTGTTGAAGAGAGTGAGAATGCAATAGATTCGTTAATCAAAATTGTTGAGATTATACGTTTTGAAATTGATAAACTCGGACCTTCACTAATTGATGACATCTCAAAAGAGAGCATAAATATGTTTGATCACAGTAACCGGTCGAGCTTTTATTCAAAAGTCATTAAAGAGAATTTGTCGAGGGGCATTAGTGAGGGTTTGTACAGACATAATGTTGATCCTGAATATTCTACAATTTTCTACACCTCGGCAATTGAACTTTTTTACAAAAAGGGGCATACGCAAAGGTTTATTAGAAACTCCAGCAAGTACCATTCGGAATTGGTAAAACACCATCTGTACTCTATAATAAGGGCAGATAAAATTGATATATTGGAATCATATTTAAAATAATATATGTTTGAGAATTTAATTGATAAGTTAGAGAGTTCGTTCAAGCTTCTCAAGGGAGAGGGAAAGATTACAGAAATTAATGTAGCTGAGACTCTTAAAGATATTAGAAAGGCTCTTCTTGATGCGGATGTAAGTTATAAGATTGCCAAGAAGTTCTGTGATGATGTCAAACAGATCGCTTTGGGCCAGGATGTGCTCAAGTCTGTTAGACCAAGCCAGATGATGGTAAAGATCGTTCATGACGAGCTTACCAAACTTATGGGTTCAGAGGCTACTGACATCAATATCAAAGGTGCTCCCGGTATAGTATTGGTTGCCGGTCTGCAAGGTTCAGGTAAGACAACATTTTCAGGCAAGTTGGCACTCAATTGCAAGAGCAAGAGAGGTCTTAAAGTCATGTTGGTGGCCGGTGACGTGTACCGTCCTGCTGCGATTGACCAGTTAAAGGTTCTTGGATCACAGATTGGAGTTACTGTATATACTGAGGAGGGGTCTAAGGATCCTGTATCAATTGCAAACAATGCAATTAAAGTTGCAAAAAATGAGGGTTACTCTCTTGTTATCATAGATACAGCCGGACGTCTTGCAGTAGATGAGGAGATGATGAATGAGATTGAAGCTATCAAAAATAGCGTAAATCCGACAGAGACTCTGTTTGTTGTCGATTCAATGACAGGTCAGGATGCCGTGGAGACTGCAAAGGCTTTCAATGACAGATTGGACTTTGATGGTGTTGTTCTGACAAAACTTGATGGTGACACAAGGGGCGGTGCTGCATTGTCAATCAGAGCAGTTGTAAACAAGCCGATTAAATTTGTAAGTGCAGGTGAGAAGATGGAGGCATTGGATGTATTCCATCCTAAACGTATTGCCGACCGTATTTTGGGTATGGGTGACGTTGTCTCACTTGTTGAAAAGGCTCAGGAGCAGTTCAACGAGGAAGAGGCGAGAAAACTCCAGAAGAAACTCATTAAGGATCAGTTTACTCTTTCTGACTTCTATGACCAGATCCAACAGATCAAGAAAATGGGTAATATCAAGGATCTTGCATCAATGTTGCCTGGTATGGGCAAGATGCTTAAGGATGTTGATATTGATAACTCTGCCTTCAAGGGGATTGAGGCAATAATTTTGTCAATGACTCCTTATGAGAGAAACAATCCTTCAGTCATTAACGGCAGCAGACGCAGACGTATTGCCGAAGGTAGCGGTACATCAGTAGTTGAAGTCAACAGATTGCTCAAGCAGTTCGAGGATACTCGTAAAATTATGAAAACCATGGCAGGTGGCGGAGCCCAAAAGGCTATGCGTGCTATGGGTGCACTAAAAAGAAGAAGGTAAAAATTCATCAGATAATGACAACACGTATTTTAGACGGAAAGTTTGCGTCAGACAAGATCAAACAAGAGATAGCTATTGAAGTCCAAACCATAAAAGAGAATGGAGGCAAGTGTCCACATTTAGCTGCTATACTTGTAGGTAATGATGGAGCCAGCCAGACTTATGTTGGAAATAAAGAGCGTTCTTGTCAGCAGGTTGGATTTGATTCAACTGTATTGAAGTTTGAAGAGAGTATAACTGAGAGAGAGTTGTTGGAGGTGATTGACAATCTTAACAATGATGCTAACATTGATGGTATAATTGTGCAGCTTCCTCTTCCTGACCATATTGATGAAAATAAAATTATTTGGGCAATTGATCCAAGGAAGGATGTCGACGGATTCCATCCTGCCAATGTCGGCAAGATGACTCTCGGTCTGCCTGCACTTTTGCCAGCAACTCCGTCTGGGATAATCAAGTTACTCGAAATATATGATATTGAGACCAAAGGTAAAAGTTGCGTGATTATTGGCAGAAGCAACATTGTTGGAAGGCCATTGGCTAACCTTTTGTCGCATAAAGGCAAATTTGCTGACTGTACTGTAACACTGTGCCATAGTCATACCAAGAATATTGAAGAGTACACCAGAAATGCCGATATTGTTGTTGCTGCATTGGGTATTCCCGGCTTCCTTAAGGCTAATATGGTAAAAGAGGGGGCCATTGTGATAGATGTTGGAATAACCAGGCTGCCGGATCCTACAAAAAAATCGGGTTACAGACTCTCTGGAGATGTGGATTTTGAAAATGTATCAAAGAAATGTTCATGGATCACACCGGTTCCTGGAGGTGTAGGTCCGATGACAATAGTCTCCCTGTTGAGCAATACTCTTCAGAGTTCGAAAGAAAAATATAATTGATTTGAGTCAAGGGCACCAATTTGGTGCCCTTTTTTCTATTATTTTCTCTAAAAAATAGGTATATTTGCACTAACGGTCATGTTGTCTGTTTTATCTATATACTCATAGCAATGAATATTTTCAGAAAAATATACAATTTTTATTATGAAGGTTTCAGAGACATGACTGTCGGCAAAACATTATGGCTTCTTATAATCATAAAGCTTTTTGTAATGTTTGTCATTCTTAAACTCTTTTTTTTCCAGAGCCAGCTCGGCAAATATGATACTTCACAGGAAAAGAGTGATGCTGTAATAGAAAGTTTGCTAAACAATTGACTATGATACTAGAAATGACTACAATCGGACTCTCCAGACTACAATTTGCAATTACTGCAATGTATCATTGGATTTTTGTGCCTCTTACATTAGGTCTTGCTATTATTATTGGCATTATGGAGACTAAGTATTTTATTGAAAGTAAGAAACATGGAAATTCCGCGAGTGCTGAGTTCTGGAAAAAGACTACAAGATTCTGGAGCAGAATTTTTGCAATAAACTTTGCAATTGGCGTTGCGACTGGAATTATTCTTGAGTTCCAATTTGGAACTAACTGGAGCAACTACTCATGGTTTGTGGGTGATATATTTGGTGCTCCTTTGGCAATTGAGGGAATCTTTGCATTTTTTATGGAAAGCACTTTCTTTGCTGTAATGTATTTTGGATGGGATAAGGTAAGCAAGAAATTCCATCTTGTATCTACATGGCTAACTGCAATAGGAGCCAACCTGTCAGCTGTATGGATACTTATTGCAAATGCCTGGATGCAGAATCCTGCCGGAATGGTCTTTAACCCCGATACAGCAAGGAACGAGATGGTAAATTTCTGGGAAGTCGTATTCTCTCCGGTAGCAATGAACAAGCTTCTGCATACATCAACAAGTGGGTTCATGTTGGGTGCAGTAGTTGTTATAGGCATAAGTGCATGGTATCTTTTAAAGCGAAGAGATGTAGAGTTCGCAATCAAATCGATGAAAATTGCTGCTGTATTTGGTCTGGTTTCAGCACTTGTCCTTGCCTATTCAGGTGATGGTTCAGCTTATCTTGTCGCAAAGCACCAACCTATGAAACTTGCAGCAATGGAGGGCCTTTATAAAGGTGAAAAGAGGGCTCCACTGGTGGGTATAGCACTTCTTAATCCCGATAAGGAGATAACAAATGATGAAGATCCGTATCTTTTTGACATATCAATTCCAGGGGCTCTTTCATTACTTGCTAATAGGTCATTTGACTCATTTGTACCGGGAATTGAGGATATAATAAATGGCGGTTATGAAGTGGTTGATGAAAATGGAAATGTATCAAAGGCCTTGTCGTTTGAACAAAAGAGAGAGAGAGGCAAATTTGCTGTTGAAGGCTTAAGGGAGTACCAGCAATCGCTCAAAGAGGGCAATGATTCATTAAAAGCAGCCGCCTATACCCAACTTCAGGATAATTTTGACTATTTCGGTTATAGTTTTCTTGACCAGCCGCAACAGTCAATACCTCCTGTAGCTCTCACATTCTATGCATTTAGAATTATGGTTATTTTGGGTGGCTATTTTATTTTCTTCTTCATTGCAGTTTTATTCCTTACACATAAGGAGAGAATATTCTCAATAAAGGAGCAGTATAAGAACCTCATATATTGGATAATGATATTGAGCATTCCTTTGGTATATGTTTGTTCGCAATCAGGATGGATTGTAGCTGAAGTCGGACGTCAGCCTTGGACTATTCAGGATCTGTTGCCTGTTCAGGCTGCTGTTTCTGCGGTTAATCCTGGCAATATATATGCAACCCTATCAATTTTCTTTGTTTTGTTTACTGTTCTTCTAGTTGCCGAGTTGAAGATCATGTTCAATCAAATCAAGAGAGGTCCCGATAATTTATCATAATTACTAATACCAAATTGACTATTATGGATACATTATATTTTCTACAGCATTACTGGTGGGCATTGATTTCACTTTTAGGCGCATTACTTGTTTTCATGATGTTTGTCCAGGGTGGAGAGACTCTAATTTTTGGTGTTGCCAAAACAGATGTGGAGAGGGAGAGGATAATTGCTTCCTTAGGACACAAATGGGAGATAACCTTTACCACTTTGGTAACCTTTGGCGGTGCCGCATTTGCATCATTCCCGCTTTTCTATTCGACAAGTTTCGGAGGTGCTTATTGGCTATGGATGTCAATTCTTTTCCTCTTTGTAATTCAGGCAGTTTCATTTGAATTCAGAAACAAGGCAGGCAATCTTCTCGGTAAAAGGAGCTATGACATATTTCTTTTTCTGAACGGTTCGCTGGGTACATTTCTTTTGGGTGTAGCGGTTGCAATGCTCTTTTCAGGCGGATCATATAATGTGGATAAGATAAACATAACCAACGGTGCATCAAATGTCATTTCAACCTGGACTAATCCATTGATGGGGCTTGAGGCCATTTCAGTGCCGTTTAACCTTCTTCTTGGCCTTGTTCTTCTGTTTGCTGCAAGGAGCTTGGGACTTCTCTTCACTATTAATGACATGAGATCCGACTCTCAAATTTTTGCCAATGCCATTGCAAGATGTAAAAAATCCCTTCTTATGAGCGGACTGTTATTTGTATTGTTATTTGTTTTATTTCTTGTAATGCTCTTCTTGAGGACAGGTTACTCTGTAGATCCTTTGGTAGGTACCATATCTCCTGTTAAATACAAATATCTGTTTAATATGATAGAGCTGGTATGGCCGGCAATTGTATTATTGGTGGGCGTTGTCCTCGTACTTTCAGGTTTGTCTGGTGCAATTTTTATGAAAGAATCATCTCCTCTCAACAAATATGCATTTTACATAACCGGAGGAGGAACTGTTCTGGCTGTATGGTCTCTCCTTATATGTGCAGCTTACAATTATACAGCCTATTTTCCATCACTTGTTTCTGTGCAGGATTCATTGACCCTCTTCAACAGTTCATCAAGCAAGTTTACATTGACTGTAATGTCATTTGCTTCATTGGCAATTCCTTTTGTTCTGGCTTACATAGTAATTGTATGGAGAAAAATGTCCCATAGCAAACAATCATATTAAACTTACTTTTAACCTGTAACTTGATGAAAAAAGCTTTTAAATTGGGGTTGCTCCCAAGGATTCTCATAGCAATTGTTCTTGGTATCGTATGCTCCTCTTTTTTCCCGGAATCTATTACCAGGATATTTGTTACCATTAATGGTATCTTCGGTAATTTTCTGAGCTTTGTTATACCTCTCATTATTTTGGGCCTTGTTGCACCTGGTATTGCTGAGCTCGGAAAAGGTGCAGGAAAGCTATTGGGGATTACTGCTCTTATTGCATATTTATCAACTCTAATATCGGGATTTTTCTCCTATTTTACATGCAGATGGAGTTATCCTCTTGTATTGACAAAAGATCCCTCTTTTGGAGCTGGATCTGCGCTTGACGCTCTATCCATAGAGCCATACATGACAATTGATATGCCTCCGTTGATGGATGTGACAACTTCACTTATCCTCTCCTTTATTCTCGGTTTGGGTCTGGCTGTCATTAACGGCTCATATTTTAAAAATGTACTCATAGAGTTCAGAGACCTTATTACCAAACTTATCTCTAACGCAATAATTCCATTTCTGCCACTCTATATTTTTGGTATATTTCTTAAAATGGGGGCTGAAGGTCAGGTGGCCTCTGTGCTTCAAGTATTCATCAAAGTGATAGCAGTCATTTTTGTTATGCACATCCTTTTGCTTCTCTTTCAGTTTTGTCTGGCAGGTGCAGTTTCAAAAAAGAATCCTATTAAAGCACTCATTACTATGATGCCTGCATATATGACTGCTCTTGGAACACAATCATCGGCAGCTACAATTCCTGTAACTCTTGAGCAGGCTAAGAAAAATGGTGTCAATCCTGATATTGCAGGTTTTGTCATTCCTCTCTGTGCTACTGTTCATTTGGCTGGAAGTATTCTTAAAATTGTTGCTTGTGCTTATGCAATTGTATGGATGTTAGGCCTTCCTGGTGATCTTTCTGTTTTCGCAGGTTTTATCTGTATGTTGGGTATTACTATGGTAGCGGCACCAGGAGTTCCTGGTGGTGCAATAATGGCAGCTTTGGGAATTCTGGCATCAATTCTGGGATTTGATGAGACAACACAAGGATTGATGATTGCCCTCTATATAGCTATGGATAGTTTCGGTACGGCATGCAATGTTACCGGAGATGGTGCAATAGCACTTATAGTTGACAAAATTTACAAGAAATAATCATGGTTGTAACACTTTGTTCTACCGATATAAAGTGGGAAGATAAAGCCTCCAATTTTGAATATTTGGAGGCTCTTTTCTCTAAATTCTCATTTACCACTGATCTTGTGGTTCTTCCTGAAATGTTTTCTACCGGGTTTACAATGAATATAACCATGGCAGAAAATATTGATGAATCTTATACCCTCAGATGGATGCAGAGGATGGCCGCCAAATATAATTTTGCTCTTCTTGGATCCTTTCCTCTATTATCAGACAATAATTTGTCGGGGAAAAAAAGTGTTGTGAACAGAGCATTTTTTGTTTTTCCCGACGGGTCATTCAAATATTATGACAAAAGGCATCTCTTCAGAATGGGAGAGGAGAATAGTCACTACCAAGAAGGTAAGCAAAAATGTATTGTAGAGTATAAAGGCGTAAAATTTTTACTTAACATTTGTTACGATTTACGCTTTCCTGTGTGGAGCAGAAATATATCAAATGAATATGATGTTCTGGTGAATATAGCAAATTTCCCCGCTTCAAGAGCTAACGTGATTGAACCACTGTGCAGGGCCCGCGCAATTGAAAATCTCTCATATATGATTTTTGTAAACAGGAGTGGAACAGATCCGCAGTGTAAGTATATTGAAAGTTCTTATGTATTTGATTATAAAGGAGATAATATTGGAAAAAGAGTTGATGAATTTGATATTCAGGTAATCAATTCAAAAATTGATGTTTATGCATTAAATAATTTCAGAGAAAAATTTCCAGCTTGGATGGATTCAGACAAATTTGAGATCATAGTTTAGACTAACCAATTTACAAAATATGTCAACCAAATATTTTAAAACAATTATTTCTGCCGTAATAGTTCTCTTTACGGCATTTTCCTGCAGTGTAAAAGATGGGAATTATAGTATTGAAATTTACGCAGTGAATGATGTCCACGGCAAATTCTTTGACAGCCTTTATGTTGGAGATCAAGCCAATAGCTCATCATTGGCTAATGTAAGTCAATATTTGAAGGTAAGACGTTATGAGATTGGCGATGCAAAAATAGCAATGATAGATCTTGGTGATGCCCTTCAAGGTGACAACAGTGTCTTTTATGCAAATTATATCGATACTTCAACTACCCAAAAACATCTCTTTACAAGGGTGATGGAATATATAGGTTACGATGCAATGGTAGTAGGTAATCACGACATTGAGGCAGGTCACCGGGTTTATGACAAAATTATGTCAGAGACAACAATTCCCTACCTTGCTGCAAATGCCATTGATGTCAAGAGCGGAAAAAGCTATTTCAAACCATATACTATATTTTCTAAAGATGGAGTTGACATAGCTGTAATTGGCATGACAAATCCTAATATAAAGAAATGGCTCGGTGAAGAGCTATGGTCAGGAATGGATTTTCTACCTATTGAATATGTTGCAGACTCACTGGTTAGGGAGGTGCGCGAGAAGTTCTCTCCTGATATTGTTGTGCTTGCAATACATGCAGGATTGGGTGACGGTTCTCCTGAGGATATAGAAAATCCGGCAAGGTATCTGGCTGCAAATATCAAGGGAATAGATATTCTATTCTCATCTCACGACCACCAGACTGCATGTGAAAAAATTTGGAACGGTCAGGACTCAGTACTTCTTATGGAGGGTGGTTCAAGGGCAAAATATCTTATAAAGGTAACTTCTGACCTGAGTTTTGTCAAAGGAGAATTGGTTTCAAAATCCTTTACCGGAGAACTTATCAAATTGGATTCTATTGGTATTGACAATGATTATGTAAAACACTTCAGGGCAGATTACCTAAAGACAAAATCCTTTACAAACCAGGAGATAGGAACTTTGTACGAAGATATTAATACTACCGACGCCTTTTTCGGCCCAAGTTCCTATATCAACCTCATACATTCGGTTCAATTGGCTCAATCTGGCGCCCAGATCTCAATGGCTGCCCCTTTAACATATAATGGGCACATTGACGCAGGAAAACTCATATATCATGACCTGTTTACAATATATCCGTTCGAGAACCAGCTTTATGTACTTGAATTAACTGGGCAGCAGCTACTTGATTGTCTTGAATATTCATATGACAGATGGATAAATACTGTAAATTCACAAGATGACCACCTGATGAGAATCAGGTATGACTCAAACAGAGGAAATTACTCCTTTGTTTTCCCTGCCTACAATTTTGATTCTGCTGCGGGAATCATTTATGATGTTGATGTTAGGGAACCGTATGGCAGACGAGTTAAGATTGTATCTATGTCAAATGGCGAGAAGTTCAATCCTGAATATACCTATACTGTAGCAATGTCTTCATATAGAGCCAATGGTGGCGGAGATCTTCTGACAAAAGGTGCAGGAATCTCCAAAGAGGAGCTTCCTGAGATTATAATCAATAAATTTGATGATATAAGAGGTATGATTTATGATTTCTATAAGGCTGGAAATTATCACCAAAAGATGATTGAGGCACAATGGAGATTTGTTCCTGAGCAGCTCGTCAAACTCCCTATTGAGCGTGATAAAGCATTGTTGTTCGGAAATTGACGATTAAATCTGCATTATAGCAGAGTGGTCAGAAAGGTTACTTGTCAAAACAACAATCCCTGTTAGAAATAACTATTCTAACAGGGATTTGTATTTATATGGTGGATGACTCCCAGGTCACCCTTTCTCTTCTTTGCAGCCAAACTTATTACTTGGCAAAACTTACTGAACGTGTCTCTCTGATAACTGTGATCTTCACCTGACCAGGATATACCATCTCATCCTGAATCTTTTTAGCTATCTCTGCTGACAAATTCTCAGCCTCCTGATCCGAAACCTGCTCACTTCCTACTATAACACGCAACTCTCTACCGGCCTGAATAGCATACGTCTTTGTAACTCCAGGATATGAAAGTGCTATGTTCTCCATATCTTTCAATCTCTTGATGTATGACTCAATAACCTCACGTCTTGCTCCAGGACGGGCTCCTGAAATAGCGTCACCTACCAATACAAGCGGTGAAAGGAGTGATGTCATCTCTATCTCTTCGTGGTGGGCACCAATAGCATTGCATATTTCAGGTTTCTCCTTATATTTCTCAGCAAGCTTCATACCCAAAATTGCGTGTGGCAACTCTGGATCTTCGTCTGATACCTTTCCAATATCATGCAACAGACCAGCCCTTTTGGCCGCTTTAGGGTTAAGGCCAAGTTCTGAAGCCATTGTAGCACAGATATTGGCAACCTCCCTTGAGTGCTGCAAAAGGTTCTGTCCGTATGATGAACGGTACTTCATTCTACCAATCAACTTAATAAGCTCAATGTGAAGACCATGAATACCCAAATCTATACAAGTTCTCTTACCGGTCTCCATAATCTCATCCTCAAGCTGTTTCTGAACTTTTGCAACAACCTCTTCAATACGTGCAGGGTGGATTCTTCCGTCAGTAACAAGTTGATGTAGGGCAAGACGCGCAACCTCACGTCGTACAGGATCAAATGCAGAGAGAAGAATTGCCTCTGGAGTGTCATCAACTACGATTTCAACACCGGTTGCAGCCTCAAGTGCTCTGATGTTTCTACCCTCTCTACCAATGATTCTACCTTTAATCTCATCGCTTTCTATATTGAATACAGTTACTGCATTTTCAATTGCTGTTTCAGGGGCAGTTCTTTGGATTGTATTGATTACAATGCGTTTAGCCTCTTTAGATGCAGTAAGGCGGGCCTCGTCCATAACATCATTGATGTAAGACATTGCCTCTGTTTTTGCCTCATCCTTCATTGTCTGTACCAATTGTGCCTTAGCTTCAGCTGCAGTCATTCCGGCAATGCTCTCAATCTTCTCAATAGCCTGTTGTTTGAGTTTTTCATACTCTTCTGATTTCTTGTTCACAATAGCAAGCTGATGATTAAGATTTTCCTTTATCTTGTCAATCTCATTCTGCTTTTTATTCAAATCAGCATTCTGTTGATTGACAATTAGTTCCTTTTGTTTAACCTTATTCTCTATCTGCTGGATCTGATTGTTTTTTTCATTGATGAACTGCTCATGCTCAGTCTTTAGCTGCAGAAACTTCTCTTTTGCCTGAAATATCTTCTCTTTCTTAATATTTTCACCCTCCAGAGCAGCATCCTTTAGAGCCTGTTCTTTCTTCTTCTTTAATACCACGTTGTTCACAACATAGTATCCTACAGCGAATCCTGCAATTGCTCCAAGCAATGACAAAATTATTATTGTTAGCGTTCCCATGTTAAATATATATAGTGTGTTAGTTCTTAAAAAAGACCGCCAGACAAAGCTGTTTTCTGAAAACCTTATAGAATAAGATTTGGGCTCCGGTTAATGACGCAAACTTCCAACGTCCCATAAATGGAATCCCCCGAAGGGTCACCTAGGCCTGTTTTTGTCAGCCGGTTCACCCGGTATTGTTTAAAATGTTGATTTTCGCAAAGAGCAATTGTCTAGCGGCCAGACGACTGAATGTAATCTTCCAATTGTTTGTTCAAAGCTCCGAGTTCATTCATGACAGAACCTACTTCATCTTTCTGTTCTATCTCTACAAGACTCATAGCATATTGTAATATTACCATAGACAAGGCATCAACTTCGTCAATGTTTGACATTCTTGATTTATACTTATTGATGGCCTCATTGATATTCTTTACAGCCTTACGCATAGCCTCTTCTCTGGTGGACTCAATTGTAAGCGTATAAATTCTATCAGCAATATTTATCTTAATTTTTTGCTTCATTATCAGTCATTTAATAGAGAGATGCATTTATCTATCTCTCTAACGAGCCTGGCAATTCTCTGCTTGGCCTCCTTTACATCCTGTGACGAGCCCCTGAAGGCATTCGTCAACTGTAACATATCTATTTTCTCTTTTAACTCCTTAACTGTCCTTTTACTTGTTTCTAACTCCTGTTGCGCAGTAGCCAGCTTCTCTTTCGTATCATTCAACTTCGCCTCCAGTTCCCTCTTTTCAAACACAGCAACCTCATAAGAGGAAATAATTGTCTCAATATGCCCCTTAAGTCTGTTAATTACTATTTGGCTCTGCTCATTCATATTAATGAATTATCTTCGCAAAGATAATAGATATTTTAAATTCTGCAATAATATAAACAATAAAAAAGGGGAGTGCAGATGCATCTCCCCAATATTTTTTTCCCGACAGCTTTACTGGATTGTCTGTATATCCTTTACTTTTTCCATACCTAACATAATTGCCTGTTCATTCATAGGAATCAGGTGGTGATGTCTCTCAGGAATTGATTTCTTAATACCTTTAATTACATTTTCCATTGTAAGAATTGGCTTTTTCTTCAAGAATGCACCGAAGACTATCATATTGAAAGCTTTTGTGTTGCCCATTATCGCACTCTCTTCAGCCGCCTCAATTGAACAGATATTAATATCTTTTCTCTCTGGATGGCGTGTAATTCCATTAGGGTCATAGATCAGCAGACCACCCGGTTTTACCATATTCTCAAATTTGTCCATCGACTGCTGGTTGAGAATGATTGCCGTATCACATTTGCTGAGAATAGGTGAACTGATCTTGTTCTCACTTACAATTACAGTGACATTTGCAGTACCTCCTCTCATTTCAGGTCCGTAAGAGGGCATCCAGGTAACCTCCATATCCTGCATAATGCCGGAATATGCAATGATTTTACCCATAGACAATACTCCCTGACCGCCAAATCCTGCTATAATTATTTCTTCTTTCATTGCTTTTATATTTAAGGTTACTGATTATCTGTCTTTAATGTCTCCAAGCTGATAGAATGGGAACATATTTTCCTCCATCCATTTGTTGGCTTTGACAGGAGTTAGTTTCCAACCCGAATTACATGTGCCCACAATCTCCACGAAAGAGGTGCCCTTGTTCATCATTGAGTTCTCAAATGCCTTACGGATCGCTTTTTTAGCCTTTCTAACAGCAGCAGGGTTCTGTGCAGATTGTCTGGTTACGTAGCAAGTTCCCTCCAATTGGGCTACAATCTCAGTAATCTTCATAGGATAACCATTCAAATCGGCCCTTCTTCCGTATGGAGTAGTTGCTGTAACCTGACCAAGTAGGGTAGTAGGGGCCATCTGGCCTCCGGTCATACCGTAAATTGCATTATTGATGAAGATGATCACAATATTCTCACCCCTGTTGCATGCATGCATAACCTCACCGCAACCGATTGAAGCCAAGTCACCATCGCCCTGATATGTAAAGACATACTTCTCAGGATTCAATCTCTTGGTTGCAGTTGCAAGGGCAGGAGCCCTACCGTGCGCAGACTGCTCCCAGTCAATGTCAATATAGTTGTATGCAAGGACAGCGCAACCAACAGGTGAGATACCGATAGTCTTGTCCTGAATTCCCATCTCCTCAATCACCTCTGCAATTATTTTATGTACCACACCATGAGTACAGCCGGGGCAGTAGTGCATTACGGCATCAGTAAGCAACGGAGTTTTTCCGTATACTTTGTTTTCCGGTTTAATTATATCTTTTATATCCATAACCTGCTTATTTAATATAGTTTTCCAATGCATCAAGAATCTCCTCAGGAGATGGAATGCTTCCGCCAAAACGTCCATAGAAGTTTACAGGTACTCTGCCATTGGCAATACGTCTGACATCTTCTACCATTTGGCCTGCACTCATTTCAACTGTAAGTATACTCTTCATTTGAGGAACCAGAGCATCAAGCTCTTTCTCAGGGTAAGGATATAGAGTGATAGGACGTAGAATACCAACTTTAATTCCCTTTTCACGGGCCATATCGACAACACTCTCACAAATTCTGTACACACTGCCGTAAGCAACAATAAGATGCTCGGCATCTTCTGCCATGTATGTGCTGTATCTTACCTCATTTGCCTCAATCTCCCTATACTTGGCCTGAAGCTTGTGGTTATGAGCCTCCATTATATGAGGTTCAAGTGCCAACGAGGTGATTAGATTTCTTTTTCTGTCTGGAGTTTTTCCTGTAAGAGCCCATGAACCGCATTCAGCAAGAAGTTCCTCTGTTGTTCTTCTTGGTTTCATAGGTCGCATCTCCACTTTCTCCATCATCTGACCAATAACTCCATCTGAAAGGATCATGGCAGGGTTGCGGTATTTGAATGCAAGATTGAACGCTTCATCTACAAAATCATACATATCCTGCGCTGATGCCGGTGCAAGGATGATCATGTGGTAGTCTCCATGTCCACCGCCCTTTACACATTGGAAGTAGTCTGATTGTGATGGTTGGATTGTTCCAAGTCCCGGACCTCCACGCATCACGTTGACTACAAGACATGGTAGTTCAGCTCCTGCAAGATAGGTCAGACCTTCACACATAAGGCTTATTCCCGGGCTGCTTGAAGATGTCATAACCTTTTTTCCTGTGCAAGCTCCACCATACAGCATGTTAATGGATGATGTTTCACTCTCTGCCTGAAGAACAACCATTCCGGTTGTTTCCCAAGGCTTCTCAATCATCAAAGTCTCCATTACCTCAGACTGCGGAGTAATTGGGTAGCCAAAGTAACCGTCGCAACCACATCTGATAGCGCCGTATGCTATGGCTTCATTTCCTTTCATCAATATTTTTTCAGCCATTGTATATTTTTTTAAATTTTTACTCTATAAACTGTAATAACTGCATCAGGACATACTGTTGCACAATTTGTACAGCCTGTACAGTTGTCGGGATTAGCCATTATAGCAAAGTTGAAACCTTTGCCGTTAACCTCATTTGAAAGTGCAATTGTATTTGTAGGGCAATTTGCAATGCACACACTGCAACCCTTACACTTTTCAATGTCTACTACTATAGCTCCTTTTACTGCCATTTTTATATTATTTAATTGTTAATTTCCACTGAAAAATCCGAATCCCCTCATCACCTCATCAAGTATGTAATCCCATCTGATGATTATACCTATTATAAGTATAATGCCAAGGACAATCATTCCTTGTGAAGTTGGGGACAAATTGTTGAACCAATCTGAAATCTTTTTGAATTTCTCCTTTAACATCACTTTGAGTATAATTGTTATTTCTCTATTCTGATTCTTGCATCAACAGCCACAACACCATTACTGTTACCCAATAGAGGATTCAAGTCCATCTCTGCTATTTCAGGTGCAATTTTACATAGTGCAGATACTCTTCTTACAGTCTCATTGAAGGCCTCTTCATTCACACCTTCCAACCCCCTGACACCTTTTATGATCTTGTAGCCTTTTAAAGATTTTATCATATCATCAGCCTCCTGACAGGAAACTGGAGCCAAAGCTGTCTGCACATCCTTCAGGGCTTCAATGAATATTCCGCCAAGACCGCACATTACAAGAGTGCCGAAGTTGCCCTCTTTTTTTGCTCCAATAAATACCTCTGTTCCACTTAGCATCGGCTGTATAAGAACACCTGTTGCATCCTTAATCGACATTAACCTGTCAAATTCCTTGCAAAGTGTGCTATCATCCTTTACATTCAATACAACTCCACCGACATCTGTTTTATGAAGTGGACCAATAACTTTCATTACTACTGGGTATGAAATCTCTTTCATGGAGATTTTCGCCTGCTCCAGTGAAGTTACTGCAAACTCTTTCACTCTATTGATTCCGGCAGCATCAAGTAGCTTCTGAATCTGCTCAGGTGAGATGTATCCTTCATTATTTGAGTCAATTACCTTTCTGATGGCAACTTCATCAATATCATTGAACTGTTCAGCCTCAGGGAAGCGGATACTGTTAGCAACTTTTACAAATGCTTTGCCGAATGATACCTCATCATTGAATGAAACGCCACCTTTTTTCTGGAATTTGTCAATTGCCTCACCTGCATTGATAACTGAAGGCAAGATTGGGTAGATAGGTTTCTTTGACTGGCTCATTCTTTTATGCAACACCTCGTATGCTGGGTAGACATCTGTAAGTCCCGGACTGCCAAATATTACAACAGAAGCATCAACATCAAACTGGTTCTCACAAGTTTCAAGTATATAGTCAAGCTGCTGTGGCGTTCCTGTAGCGAGAAAATCAATAGGGTTGCTTACAGAAGATCCTTTAAAGAGCTTCTGAAGCAATTCATCAGCCTTTTCTCCGGCGATATGAGGAATATCCACACCGTTGGTATTGAGAACATCTGTCAGCATTACTGCAGGACCGCCCGCATGCGTTACAATTGCAACCTTTTTGCCCTTCAGTGCAGGAAGCGAAAGTACAGAGGCTATATTCACAAGCTCTTCCCTTCCGTATGCCCTTATAATGCCTGCTTTCTTGAACAGTGCATTAACGGCAACATCAGGTGTTGCAAGAGCTCCTGTGTGTGATGATGCGGCCCTGCTGCCTGCCTCGCTGTAACCGGCTTTGATTGCAGCAATTCTCGCGCCCTTTGAAATAAGCGATCTTGCATGTTTCAAAAGTTTTTGAGGATTTGATACGTTCTCAATATATAGAAGTTTTACCGGAGAACTCTTGCCATGTATATAGTTGTTGTCGAAGTATTCAAGTATATCTTCTACACCAAGTTGTGCGCTATTGCCAACAGAGAAGACATTTGCAAATTTAAGTCCCATTCTTATTGCAGCCTCCATAATGAAGACTACAGTTGCTCCAGATCCTGATATTATATCAACTCCATCTGGCGATATATTTGATGTAGGTTGTGTAAACACACCTGCGTATCTCTCTGTAATCACTCCAATGCAATTTGGCCCGATAAGAGATGCACCATACTGGTTAACAATTGACACAATCTCTTTTTCAAGCGCTGCTCCTTCAGGACCATCTTCTCCAAAACCTGCTGAAAAAATGATAATTGCCTTACATCCCTTGTTGGCGCACAATTCCTTTACAGCAGGTACGCACATTGCTGCAGGAATGGCAAGAATTGCACAATCAACCTGTGGCAACTCCTCTACAGATTTATAGGTCTTTTGCCATTGCACATTCTCTGCTTTTGGGTTTACGACATATAATTTGCCAGAGTATCTGTTGTTTATCAAATTTTTAAGAGCACTGCCGCCAGGTTTGGTGGTATCTTCTGACCCTCCAACAACTACAATGCTTTTAGGTGATATCAATTGTTCTGTTACCATTTTATCTGATTATATTGATTAGAATTGAACAAAGATAATAAAATGACTGCAAATATCAAATATTAATTACAAAAAATAATTAATTTAAATTTTCTGCTTACAATTATTTATATTTTCTTGATGGAATTTTATCGGTTTACATCTCTCCTCACTTTTGTTGAATGTGAACCAGTATCTTGTATTGTCTGAATCAAAATAGTAGTAGCTGTTTGTCCGTTTTACAGGGTCAAACAATGGATTTGAAATTTGTTCCATATCCTTTATATTCCAGTGTCTCACCCGTGATGCCGGCTCTTTTTTCAATGAAAGGCCGCACATTACCCAATTCAGTACAATGTGGTCGGTATGCTCGGGATAGTGTTTTTTGCAGAATTGATAAAGCAACATGGATTTTGATTCAAAGCTGTGCAAAGTCTCATGGAATGGTGATGCAAAGAGTTCCATGAGCATATCCTCCAGGAATCTCTCGTCTGAGATGACAATCTTTCTGACTGTGCTCCTCCAACTGCTGTCATTGTACCAATATTCAATGATTTTTGAGAGTACTTTGCACAACACCGTCTCCTTATATGATAATAAGTCGCTTTTCAATACCTCATAAGGTGGCTCTGGTGAGAATGAAATCCCATATCTTTCTGAGTATATTCTGAAATGTGTCCCGGGAAGAAGTTTGAGCAGTTCCAATTGAATTTCATCAGGCGAGATTGCAATCATTCTCTTTACATCAGAGAGGAGCATGTCAAACGTGTACCCGGGCAATCCGGCAATGAAATCTGTGTGGACTTCAAATTTTTCGGTTGAAAGAAGAAATTTCAACCCCTCAATTGACTGTTTTGATGTACCTTTTCTTGCACAATTCACAAGTACTGTTTCATCAAGACTCTGTATCCCTGCCTCTATATGCAGTAACCCCTCTGGAATATTTGCAAGTTTATTTCTCACAGCTGGCGAGAGTAGTGCCGGATGAACCTCAATATGAAACTTGAGTTTTCCGTAGTACTCTTCAAATAATGTAAGCATTTCAACCGCCCTTTTACTGTTGGCATTGAAAGTCCTGTCCAGGATGCGTATCTCCCTGATGCCTTTGCTGCATATATTATCAAGCCTGCTTTTGATTTGCTCAATATCAAGATCCTGTATGCTTGCGCTATCTATTCCGCTTACGCAGAAGCGGCAACTGTTGAAGCACCCTCTTGATGTTTCAAGTTGTACAAATGCCTTGTCCCATCTGAAGAAAAGTGAACTTTCAGGCGGTATGAGTCTCTGGAACTCTCTAACCACAGCACTCTTTTTTGAGTGGTATCTGCCATTTTCAATATATTCAAATCCCTCCAGTTTCCGCCATTCAAGAGAAGCGGGATCTTGAGAAGCCATTTTGATGAATTCGTTGAATATCTCTTCACCTTCACCTTTGAATACTGCTGTTACATATGGGTTTCCCGACAGAAATTCAAAATTATTGCCCATAAATTCGGGACCGCCAAGCACTATCTTTATCTTTTGGTCAATCGAGTGAATTCTTGAAAGAATTGAGAGAAGATATTTGACATTGAATAACCATGCAGTTGCAAGAATATAGTCTGGATTTGATTCAATAGTCTCCATCAACACGTCGTCTACTGGTGTTTTCAGGGTTCCTGACACTACTTCAATTTTACATCCGTTTCTGGTTTGGGACTGAAGCTGCGCTTCAAGTGAAGGCAGAGCAAGAGATGAGTGGGAATAGGATGCATTAATATCCAGCCAAGTTATATTCATATATCAGTTTTTAGTGTAAAAATAGTATTAAAATTGTATCGGTAGATATATGAGGTAAATATTTTATTAATTAAATCACTATCTTTGGAAAATATATTCAAACATTTTTTATGGAAAGAATACTCGTCAAGAATATACTCTGCAACGGAGTCCCAAAGGACATACTGATAGAAGGGAATATCATTTCCAGAATTGAGAATAATATTGATATGTCTGATTTTGAAGGAGAAGGTCTTCTCAAATTGATTGATGGAACTAAAAAGGCAGTTATTCCGGGTCTTATTAATATGCATACACATAGTGCAATGACGCTAATGAGAGGTGTTAATGAAGATTCACAACTCCAGGAGTGGCTTGCAATGATATGGAAGATTGAGCCGCGTCTTGATGAGGAGATGATATATTGGGGAACCAAGTTGGCCTGTCTTGAGATGTTGAAGACCGGAACAACATGTTTCAATGACCAGTATTGGATGATAGATACTGCTGTAAAGGCGATTGCCGAGATGGGATTGCGTTCCTTGAATCCTTATGTAATTCTTGATCTTCACGATAAGGAGAAGGCTGCCAATTTGAAAGTCGAGTGCGAAAAAATATTCAAGCTCAGTCAAGACTGGAGTGATTTGAACAGGTTTGCCATTGCTATCCATGCTCCATATAGTGTAAGTGCCGAGAGCATGAAATGGGCCAGCGATTTTGCACGTGAACACAATCTGCTTGTACATATGCATCTTTCTGAGACCCAACAGGAGAATATCGACTCAATTAACCAGCATGGTATGACTCCGGTACGATATTGCGAAAAGTTGGGAATTCTTGGTCCCGAAATGATTGCTGCACATTGTGTATGGATTGATGATGAGGATATTAAAATTTTGGCAGACAATGATGTAAAACTTGTCCATAATGTCAATTCAAATCTCAAGCTTGCTTCGGGGTATAACTTCAAATATAAAAAATTCCACGATGCTGGTCTGACAGTCTGTTTGGGAACTGATGGCTGTGCATCTTCCAACAATCTTGACATGCTGGAGGCGATGAAAACAACTGCTCTCCTTCAGAAAGGCATCAATTATGATCCTGCTGCAATGCCTCTTGACCAGCTTATGGATTGCGCTACTGCAAATGGAGCAAAAGCGCTTGGACTGAATACCGGAAGAATTGAAGTGGGCGCATTGGCCGATCTTTGTATCATTGACATTGACAGTTATGCCTTTACTCCAAATATCAATTTCCTTGCTAACCTCATATATTCGGCCAACAGCTCATGTGTAGAGACAGTTATCTGTAATGGTAAAATCATAATGGAGAAGAGAAAAGTTGCCACAGAGGCTGAGATATTGGAAAATGTAAACAGATTATATAAGAAACTGATTAATTAAACTGTCGGGAATATGCAAGTAGAAGAGAGATTGAAAAGAATTTATGATGCTGCGGATTATGTAAAGTCCAGATTGAATGGAATGATACCTTTTGCTGGAATTGTACTTGGCAGCGGACTCGGCAAACTGGCCGATTCAATTGATAATCAGATAATAATACCTTATAAGGATATTCCCAATTTCGCCGTATCAACTGCTACCGGCCATAAAGGGAATATAATTGCAGGTACACTTGGCAACAAATTTGTTGTTGCAATGCAGGGAAGGTTCCACTATTATGAAGGCTATCCTATGGAGCAGGTTACACTTCCAATAAGAGTAATGAAACTCTTGGGTATCAAGTATCTGTTTGTCTCAAATGCTGCTGGTGGCGTTAATTTTGATTTTCATGTGGGCGACCTTATGATAATTAAGGATCATATCAATTTGCTGCCCAATCCGTTGATTGGCAAAAATCTTGATGAATTTGGACCAAGATTCCCCGATATGACACGTCCATATGAACCGGCAATAATCAAACTTGCCAAAGAGATTGCATCCAAACAGGATATTGAACTCAAAGAGGGTGTTTACCTTGCAAGTACAGGTCCGACATACGAAACACCATCTGAGTATAAATTCTTCAGAACAATTGGAGCTGATGCAGTGGGAATGTCTACCATTCCTGAGGTTATTGTTGCACGCCACTCTTCAATACCTGTATTTGGCATGTCGGTTATTACCAATGAGGCGCATGACGATTATGCCGATGATTTCTATAATGATGGTGAAGATGTGGTTAAGGCAGCCGATGCCGCAGCAGATAGGATGACCGGACTCTTTACTGAACTTATTTCAAGATTGGACTAAAATTGTGGCAATGATTAAAAATTTGATATTTGATTGGGGGGGTGTTATTCTGACCTTGGATAAGGAGAGATGTCTTGATGCCTTTGACAATGTTGTTGGTGTAAGCAATTTCAGTGAGTATCTTACTCCATACCTTCAGAAAGGATTTTTTGCTGCCTATGAAAATGGTGATATAGACGATGCTGAATTTTGCAGGAATGTCAAAGAATTATCTTCAAAAGAGAATGTTACTGACGACGACGTGAAATTTGCCTTATATGAGTTTCTTGAGGGGATTCCTGAGTATAAGGTAAAGATGTTGCTTGCACTTAAAGAGAGATACAATCTGTATGTTTTGAGCAACAACAACAATATATGTTGGCAAAAGTCAGCAGAGATGTTTGAGAAGATCAGCAGCATGAGTGTGGATGAAGTCTTTGAACACTGTTTTCTCTCTTTCAGAATGAATAAGATGAAGCCAGGCAATGAAATTTATGAAGAGGTTATAAGCAAAGGAGGTCTGGTTCCGGAAGAGAGTCTCTTTATTGATGATGCACCAGCTAATATTGAGGCAGCATCAAGGCTCGGTTTCAAGACAATGTTTTATGATGTAAATACAAACCTTGAAGAGGAACTTAACAAATATTTGAGTAGGACTGATGGTTAAATTTGTGAGTCTTTCAAGTGGAAGCAACGGCAACTGCTATTACATAGGGAATGATGATACCGCCCTTATTATAGATGCTGGTATAGGTCCAAGAACAATTAAAAAAAGGTTGTTGGAGAGGGGCATTTCTATGAATACAATCAAGTTTGTGCTTGTTACCCATGACCATATTGACCATATTAAAAGTTTAGGTATTCTTGCCGACAGGGTAAATATTCCTGTTTACGCTACAGAGAGGCTCCATACAGCATTGAGCAATCATTTCTGTACCCGCGGAAAGTTGGGAGGATGTGCAAGGAAAACTGTTCTCGACAAGTTTAATGTTTACGATGAAAATATTAGGTTTGTCCCTTTTGTCGTGCCTCATGATGCAACCCAGACTGTCGGTTACTACATTGAATTCTATGGAGTCAAATTTACCTTTGTGACAGATGCAGGCAATATTACTGATGATATTGTAAAATATTCGTCAAAGTGCAACGCCTTGATCCTTGAAAGCAATTATGATCTTGATATGCTTCTTGGAGGAGGATATACGCCGGAACTCAAGTTGAGAATAACAAAAGGCAATGGACACCTGAGCAATGAACAGACCTGCTCCATTATAAGAAGAGCGTGGCATAAAGAGATGAGCCATATTTTTCTTTGCCATTTGAGTGAGAACAACAATACTCCAAGTATAGCTGTAAAATCAGCATTTCAAGCACTTGAAAGTGTAGCAAAAGATGCTGCCCGAGATGTAGTGTTATTACCACTTCCAAGACGGACAGCATCTGATATTTTTGAATTTGAGGAGAGAATCTGACCTAAGTTCTCTCCCCAATCTGTTTACTCTGCAACATTGAATTCAAACTGTTCTGCATAATATTTAGCAGTAAGTTTTTCACCTGTTGCATTCTCAACAAACTCATCCCACTCATACATCATTCCTGGAGAAAAGATTTTGTCACTCATCCATTTTCCAATCTCTATGTTACCTACATAACACTCATTTTTAATGTCATTGCTTTTTGAAATATTGGTAACAATATAGTTATGCATTTGCGAAGCAAAGATCTCTCCAAGCTGGTAATTGTGATAGTAGCAAGGATAAAGTGCAATATGGATTTTTGTGGCATAGTCAGGCTCGTTTCTACCCTCAGGTTTCCTTATTTGCTGATATTTCTCTACAAGGTTCCACCACAACCGGTTAAGGTCCTGATTAGGATTGGCATACATCTCTTTCTCAAAACGGTATACCACCTGTACCCAGCGGCTGAAAACAACCTGTTGCAGACGTAAAGATTTGAAGCAGTCCTCTTCAATTGATGCTTTTTCATCATCTGAAAGCCCAAGATTCTTTTGCATCCATGCTGCATTTCTTGAGAGTCGTCCAAAAATCATGGCAACAGCCTCAGTTGTAAAGGTGTGGGCAGCATCTCTCAAACTATATGGAAGCGACCTGTTGGCATCATGTGTCTGTGCATAAATTGCATGGCCAAATTCATGAAGCATTGTTCCCATCCACTGTTCATTTGATGCAAGATTGCAGAGTACCCTAACGTCGCCGTCACCATCTATGTCTATGCAGAATGCATGCTGGTTTTTTCCTTCCTGTGGATATAGTGAGCTGTTTGACAACATTTTATTGATGTCGAGTCCAATTGAACTATAGAAATCGACTGTAAGTCTCTCCAAATCCTTTCCCTCATAATATTTGTCAAGATCAACAGGATACAGATTTGGTGCCTCCTGAAAATATCTTCCCTGATAGTGCCATGGCATAAGTTCTTCTTTTTTCACATTATACCTTTTTGCAAAGGCATTGTCCATCTCATCTTTAAGCTCAGCAAATGCACCTCTTGTAAGCGAGTCAAGTTCATCAAGAATTGCTGTGATTTCTTGAGGCTTTTGTCCCGACAGTTCAAGAGACATTGAGTGGTAGTTGTCAAATCCCAATGACTGGGCTACTTGATTTCTCATTTTAACAAGTTCTATTAGCTCTTTCTCAACAACTCTTCCAATTCCTTTATGTGATTCCCATACAGCTTTAAGTTCATTATTGTCTGTAGAGGTGCGGAGAATGTTTTCAACATCATTGTCTGTTATGCTTTTGCCATTCAAGCTTGCCCTATATTCTCCGTACATTCTCTCAAGATTGGTTGATTTTGAAATGATCTTGTTGAGAAGGGCAATGTCTGCCTGGTTAGCAAGAAATTGGTTGTAGACAACATCAAGTTGGCGGGCCAAAACAGGATCCTTGATTTTCCCGCTCTCCTTAAATGATTTCAATTGACTGAATATCTCCTTGTCGGAAAGGTATGCAGTAACTTTTTCCTGTGCCTGGGCACTCTTTGCAAAATCCTCCTCATTGCCCGAAATGCTTCCATTCCACATTGCAATGTTTGATTCAGTTCTAAGAGGTTTGACCTCGTTTTCAATTTTTGTAAGCAATTCTTTCAGTTCCATCTCTTTATTGTTGCAAGATGTGATTAAAACTGCCGCTGGCAGCAATAGTGATAAAAAGAGTTTTTTCATAAAAATAAAGATTATTTGCAAATGTAATTGATTTTCTCAAATCCCCACTCTTGCAATACATAAAAGGAATCTCTGCCTTCTTTACAAAATGATAGACTTTCTATAAATTGGAAAGCAACTGATAAGGTACATTTCAGCCTTTTTAAATTGTATATTTGTATATATTTATATATAACATTAACTTTATCGCATATTTTAAATATTATTGAATTATGACACTTAATGCAAGAATAAACAAATTTTCATTCCTGACAATTTTCCTACTTCTCATTTTTTCTTGCTCCGGAACTTCAGAAAATTCAATTTCTGAACTGAAGTTTGAAGATGCAGTGGAGAATAACCGCGATATTCTTTTGAGCAATTATGCAACTGATATAGAGTATATTCTGCTTGAAACCACATCAGAATCAATTATGGACGGCAATCAATCAGATTTTATGATATTTGATTCAAATATATATATTGCTTCGGAAAGAGAACGATGTGTATATTCTTTTGATTCTGAAGGAAAATATTTGGGCACTTTCAACCGTGAAGGCAATGGTCCCGAAGAGTATTCGGCACTGTTTGATTTTGCATTTGAAAACGACGGCGACGGCGGAATAGCCGTACTTGGCCAAAAAGAGGTCAAAAGATATACTCTTAATGGAGAATGGATAGGCAAAATATCAATCGAGGCTCTTGGAGCAAATAGTTATTCAAGACTTTTTTACCTGGGCAAGGGTGTTTTTGCTGTAAAGGGCAATGTCGTGAATGAATCTGAAAACTACGACAAACTCATACTTTTTGACCTTCAGGGCAATGAACTCAAATCGGCACGCATTGGAGCCCCCTTGGTTGCCCAATTGGGTGAGTTCAAGATAGTGTACAATTCAAAAATTGGCCAATTCAGTGACTCTTTCAATGTCTTGAATATCTCCTCTGATACAATCTTCTCTTATGACTTTGACCTCAATATGAGGCCTGCTTTCAGGCTTGATTGCGGAAAATATGAACAGAAACTCAAATCGGACGATTTTACGCAAAAATTGATCTTTGGCGATTATTATTCATCCGTTTCAAATGATAAACTTCTGATAATGAGTTTTTCATATCCTAAAGATGACTTTGCAAACCTGCGTAATAAAAATACTAAAGTATCAAGGTCTTATGCTTGTTTCTTCTATGATAAATTTACCAGAAAAACCTATATTCCCAAATTTGACACTAAATATGGATTGCAGGGCATGACCAATGACATTGATGGAGGGGCACCGTTCTTGCCTGAATTTTCTGTCGGGAAATGTATGTATGCATTTGTAGATGCCATTGACTTTATGGATTATGCCGAAATATCACAGTCGGAACAGATGAAGGAAGTTGCCTCAAAACTGACTGAAGAGAGCAATCCTGTACTTGTAAAAGTCACTATGAAATAATCGCTTCAACAATTTATATGTTCATCTGTTTACAAGTAAATTGTAGTTACGATGAACAGGCTTTTACAGATAATTGCCCTGTTGATTATAATTTCAACGGGGCAAATTTATTCCCAGAACAGATTTGATATAAAAGGAAGGGTACTCTCTTCAATATCACGGGAACCAATAGAATATGCCACGGTATTTGTCAAGGGAGCACCTGAATACTATTCTGTATCTGATACTACAGGCTACTTTGTTATAAAATCTGTACCTCCGGGAATAATTAGAGTAGAATCATCATCAGTAGGTTACCTGAATGAAGTTTCTCCCGAATATCTGCTCTCTTCATCAGCTCTATTTATTGAACTCCATATGGATGAAGATATTTCAATGCTGGATGGTGTTACTGTCAGGAGCAGTATATTGGAGAGATCAAAGGATGCCGGAGTCGGCAAACAAATTATTGGAGCAGGTGACATTGAAAAAATGCCGGGAGGCAACAGAGATATATCAAGGGTTGTGAGGTCATATCCGGGAGTCTCATATTCACCTATTGGTTACAGAAACGATCTGATTGTGAGGGGAGGAGGGCCTTCAGAAAATGCATTTTACATTGATGGCATTGAAATTCCAAATATCAACCATTTCTCTACACAAGGTGCCTCTGGTGGACCTGTAGGTATAATTAATGCAGACCTTATTGAACAGGTACAATTTTACACAGGTGCCTTGCCGGTACAGTATGCAAGTGTACTCTCTTCGATAATGGATATAAGATTGAAAAACGGAGATCCATATTCAAACAACTTTAAAGTAACTGTTGGAGCTTCGGAGTTTGGAATCAGCGGCAGCGGCCATATTGGTAAGAAAACTACATATCTTTTCTCTGCCAGACAGTCATATTTGCAGTTGCTGTTCAAATTGCTCGGATTGCCTTTTCTGCCAAATTATATTGATGGTCAATTTAAAATAAAACACAGATTATCTGACAAGGATGAAATTACATTTATTGCATTAGGCGGTATTGACAGAATGAGACTGAATACAGAAGAAAAAGGAGAGGAGGTGGAGTATATGTTAAGTTACTTACCGGTAATAAGGCAAAATTGTATTACTGTTGGAGCATCATACATCCACTACGGAAAGAGGAATAGATTGAATATTGTATTGAGTTATAATAACTTGTATAACAGTAATATAAAATATTTGAACAATGACCGTTCCAATCCTGACAATCTAATGTACGATATTCGTTCAAATGAAGAAAAATTAATTTTTAGAATTGAAGATGAGGTAAATAGGGGATGTTGGAAAATATTGTCGGGAATAAACTCAAATTTAAGCGGATATGACAATGCCACTTATGGTAACTCTTCTGATGTAAGATTAAGATTCTTCAATTATTCACTTTACTTCTCAACAAGCTACACGTCACTCAATAAAAAATTATTTGCGCGTATTGGTATCAAGGCAGACGGTTCCACTTATTCCTCTAAACTTATCAAGTTCTGGAACCATTTATCTCCAAGAGCAACTGTTTCCTATACTCCATTGCCGCAATTGTCATTGAATATAAGCAGTGGAATTTATTTTCAGATGCCACCTTTGACATCACTCGGATATAAAGAAGATGGATTGTATACCAATTCAGGACTGGACTATATGATGGTATATGAAAACAGTTTGGGGTTAAAGTGGAATATTTCTGAGCAGATCGCTATTAGTGCAGAGGGATTTTATAAGATTTACAAAGATATGCCAGTTAGCGTTGATGATGGAATTCCTTTGTCATGTAAAGGAAATGATTATGGTATAGTTGGAAATGAAAAATTGCAAAGCAGAGGTAAAGGAAGAACATACGGAATAGAACTTTCAGCAAGATGGCAAATTGCAGGAAAATTGAATCTAATAGGGTCAGCGACCTTGTATAATTCTGAATACAAGGATTATGGAGGAGAATACTATCCATCTGCGTGGGACAATAAGTTTATAATTAATTTCGGAGCTACATATAATTGCAAGCGTAACTGGGATATTGGTGCAAAATTAAGCTCTATTGGAGGTGCGCCATATACTCCTTATGATATTGCGAAGTCATCACTAAAACTAAATTGGGATAAAACAGGTAAAGCATATTATGATTATAGACTATACAACACGTTGCGCCTTGAGCCCTTTGCACAGCTTGATGTAAGAGTAGACAAAAGTTTCTATTTCAAAAAATGGATGCTTGCCTTATATGTGGATTTGCAGAATATCACCTCATTCAAGCTCAAGCAGCAAGATGCTTTAATGAGTACTGGTATCATAGAAAATCCCAATTCCGGATTGGATGAACAAAGGTACATTATGAAAAATATACCCCAAAAAGCCGGCAGTATTGTTCCTACTTTGGGTATTACAGTTGGGTTCTGAGATATTCTTGGGATAATTTGCCTAACTTTGTGCAGAACATGATAATTGCAAATATGAGAAAATATTCAACCATTCTGCTTGCTGCTCTACTTTCATTTGCAGCCTGCACATCAAAAACCTCCAACAATATTAATGTTGTCCCTTATCCTAATAATGTAGAGATTAAGGCTGGTACATTCAATGTTACCTGTGCGCAATTTCACTGCGCTAATGACATTGACAGCAATTCAATAAATCTTATCAACAAGTTTGCCCGACAACTTTCACTTGTAACCGGCAATGAGTTTATAATTGACAACACCTTATCATCTGACGGCTTCAATTTTTCCATAGACTCAACTCTTTCAAAAGAGGCATACAAATTGGAAATTGAGGAGAAATGTATTAATGTGACTGCTTCTACGTTAAGCGGTTTCAACTATGCGATACAGACCGTCAAGCAGATGCTTCCACCGGCTATATTCGGTACATCTCCCTCACCAGAAGAGGACTGGACACTACCATGCGCCATAATTGTTGATTCTCCCCGTTTTGCATACAGGGGTATGCATCTTGATGTCTCAAGACATTTCTTTGATGCAGAAATGGTCAAGAGATACCTTGATATAATGGAAATACATAAACTCAATACCCTGCATTGGCATCTTACTGATGACCAAGGATGGAGAATTGAAATAAAAAAATATCCAAGACTTACAGAATATGGTTCCATTAGGAAAAAGACACTTGTAGGTCATCTGTTCGAAAGTGACACATACGATAATACCCCATACGGTGAAGGAATGTGGTTCTCACAGGATCAGATAAAGGAGATAATAGCATATGCGGCATCAAAAGGTATCCAGATCATTCCCGAGATTGATCTACCTGGTCACATGCTTGCTGCTTTGGCTGCATATCCTGAACTTGGCTGTACCGGAGGACCTTACGATGTTTGGGGAAAATGGGGTGTCGCTGATGATGTGCTATGCGCAGGAAGAGAGGAAACAATGCTTTTTCTTGAGGATGTATTAGGTGAAGTTGCCGATTTGTTTCCTTCAGACTATTTTCATATAGGAGGAGATGAATGTCCTAAGGTAAGATGGGAAAAATGTCCCCGCTGTCAGGCAAAGATAAAGGAGCTTGGACTTGAAGATAGAGATGGATATAAGGCTGAGCACTATCTTCAAAGTTATGTGATGAGAAGAATGACATCGTTCCTTGAAAAGAAGGGTAAGAAGATAATCGGCTGGGACGAAATACTTGAGGGTGAAATTGCTGAAAACGCTATTGTGATGTCATGGAGAGGTACAGACGGAGGTATAAAAGCAGCAAAGAAGGGTCATGACGTAATTATGACACCAAATTCATTTTATTATTTTGACTTTTACCCTACAGAAGATAAAGAGAACGAGCCATTGGCCATAGGAGGCTATATCCCAGTTGAAAAATGTTATTCTTATGAGCCTTTCACAAAAGAGACTACACCTGAGGAGCAGAAACATATCTTGGGCATTCAGGCAAATCTCTGGACAGAATACATAACAACAGATGATCATCTTGAGTATATGCTTTTGCCCCGAATGGCTGCTCTAAGTGAAGTCCAGTGGTGCAATCCTGAAAACAAGAGCTGGAAAAGGTTCCTTGACTGCATAGATGATATATGTGATATTTATGATGTTGCCGGCTACAATTACGGAAAGCATATATTCAATGTAAGAGGCGCAGTTAGAACTGAAAAGGAAAAAGTATATGTAACTCTTGAGTCCCAGGGTGATACTCCTGTAAGATATACAGTTGATGGTACTCTTCCAACCGAAGAATCACCTATTTATACATCACCTGTAGAAATTGAGGGAAGTTGTGTACTCAAAGCAAAAGCTTTTAAACCTGGTATTGAAACAAAAATATTCCAAAAGGAGTTCAAGAGTCATAAAGCAATGGCAAAACAGGTGACTCTAAAGAGCGAACCTCATCTGAATTATCAGGATGGGCTTCCAGATATTCTCACTGATGGAATAAGAGGAACACAAAATTACAGGAGCGGTGATTGGAGCGGATGGAGAGGTGCACCATTTGATGTAGTAATTGACATGAATGGTGAATCATACAACAATGTAACTTTAAGTGCTGTGATTGTGAAGTATGATGACATATTTAACCCCTCTTCCATTACAATTTTTACGTCAGATGATGACAAGGAGTATTCACAAGTTGCCCAAAGATATTTTGAAGTAGAGGAGAGTACGGATCCAAATGGACTAAAAGAGTATAATATTTCATTTGAAGAGAGATCTGCAAGGTATCTTAGAGTTGTGGCGGAACCTCTTGATAACCTTCCTTCATGGCATGAGAGAGCCGGATCGAACGCATTTCTTTTCGTTGATGAGATTATAGTAAAATAGTTGGATTGTGGCTGTCGGGCCTAAAATAATAAAACCTGGTCAAATATTTTTGACCAGGTTCTTTTATATACTTAACTGATTTTACAGTAAATTCACTATAGTTGTGGACCTGCTGCAACCAATGCTTTACCTGCCTCGTTACCGGTGAACTTGTTGAAGTTCTTGATGAATCTTGAAGCAAGATCTTTAGCTTTCTCATCCCATTGCTCAGCATTAGCGTAAGTATCTCTTGGATCAAGAATCTTAGGATCTACGCCTGGAAGCTCTGTAGGAACCTCGAAGTTGAAGAATGGAATATGTTTGGTAGGAGCCTTGTCAATTGAACCGTCAAGGATAGCATCAATGATTCCACGAGTATCTTTGATTGAGATACGTTTGCCTGTACCATTCCAACCAGTGTTTACAAGGTATGCAGTTGCACCTGAATTCTCCATTCTCTTAACCAACTCCTCACCATATTTTGTTGGGTGAAGTGAAAGGAATGCAGCACCGAAGCAAGCAGAGAATGTAGGGGTAGGCTCAGTGATACCACGCTCTGTACCAGCCAATTTTGCAGTAAATCCTGACAAGAAGTAGTATTTAGTCTGCTCTGGAGTAAGGATTGAAACTGGAGGAAGAACACCAAATGCGTCAGCAGAC
>JAEIGA010001471.1_pt1 | contig 36768 bp, 22 predicted proteins | sample 9270691 | NCBI WGS metagenome assembly JAEIGA01 (sample SAMN17057246, study PRJNA624740) | gut metagenome | biome: biome; isolation source: fecal sample | host: Bos grunniens | place: China: Xizang | collected 2019
AAAATATAACTGGCGAAAATACTTACGCTCTTGCTGCTTAATCGAAGTATAGTAGATTAGCTTTATCCTTTCACAAGGTGATTGGACAAGACATCTCCCATTGGCCCATGTTCTGAGGCAGGATGAAACGGAGGTGCTACAATATCGGAACTCGTACCTTTAGGCTTCGATAGAGGTATTAAAATTTAGAAGATAAGCTCGTAATTGGTGGCTCTGGTCTTGTTGCGAGACGAAAATGAAGGCAGAGATAAGCATGTAGAAAGCACGTTATTTCCTCGTTTGGACGAGGGTTCAATCCCCTCCAGCTCCACAAATAAAAATAGGCATCTAATGATGCCTATTTTTATTTGCGGAGCTATACTTTTTTATTTACGTGCTTCGCACGGCACCCAGAAGGGTGCTAGCATCACTAAAGTGATGCGGAGCTACCATCATTAGATGCCTATTTTTATTTGCGGAGCTATGCTTTTTTATTTACGTGCTTCGCGCATTTTTATTACAAAACCATTACAAAATAACAACAACTACGCAATTTCAGCACATTTTTTGCACACAATCTAGATATTTGTGCATATTATTACATCTATATTGCACATATTTACTACTTTTGTGCAGTGATTTTTGCACCCTTAATAAAATCACAATGATAAATGTATATGCCGAAAGGCAATTAGGAGTGAGGAGTTAGAAGATAGGAGTTTTGCCGAAGGCGCCCCTTTTCAACTCCTAGCTACTAACTTCTCAGTCCTAATTAACATAAAAATTAGAACATAAAGAACAATGACAAAGATTAAAGGAAGCAACGTCCTTATCACTGGAGGTGGTTCGGGCATTGGTAGAATTATGGGACGCATTGTCCTAGAAAAAGGAGCTAAAAGCCTTACTATTTGGGATATTAACGAGCAAAACATGGCTGATACAAAAGCCGAGTTAAGTGCTAAAGGTGAGGTTTATACTCAAAAGGTAGATGTATCAAATGCTACACAAGTGGAAGAAGCAGCAAATATTGCTAAAAAGAACGCTGGTGGCATCGATATTCTTATCAACTGTGCAGGCATTGTTGCCAACAACAAAACATTTGATGAGCAAAGTGTAGCGGATATTACTAGAACTATGAATATCAATGCAACAGCTCCTATGCTAGTAACACTACAGTTTCTACCAGACATGCTAAAAAGAAACTTTGGTCACATTTGTAATATCGCTTCTGCAGCAGGTATGATTTCAAACCCAAGAATGTCTGTATATGCTGCAAGTAAGTGGGCTACACTAGGCTGGTCTGATTCTATGAGAATAGAACTAAAACAAGCAAAGAGCAAAGTAAAAGTGAGCACTATAGCTCCATACTTCATAAGCACTGGTATGTTTAACGGGGTAAAATCTAGATTCTTCCCTATCCTAAAACCAGAACCAACAGCTAAAAAAATCATTAAGGCAATAGAAAAGAACAAATGGTTCAAAGGGCTTCCTTTTGGATTCCATTTTATTCGCGCTTGCCAAGCATTACTTCCTGTTAATATCTTCGACTTTATCTTCGGAGAAGTAGTAGGAATCTTCCATGGTATGGAAAACTTCACAGGAAGAAAGTAAATATTTTATTTTAACGAGAGAAGCCACATGCCACCACGGCATAAGTGGCTTTTTTTGTTTGTTTAAATATTGATTTATAATTTTTAAACAATCTAACATTATTATTTATAGGATAAAACATTACATTTGCCTATAGAATCTAAATTTAAATATCATGGACAAAGGAAAATTTTATTCAGGCCTAGCTATAATGGTAGGGCTGATTATTTTGGGACTGATGATTCCTACTGCTGTAGATAAGTGTATGTCATATACTAGAACAGTGGATGTAAAGGGATTGTGTGAAAAAGAAGTAATGGCAGACAAGGTTATTTGGCCAATATCATACAAGATAATGGGCGAAGACTTGCAAAACATCTACAACCAAATCAATCAGAAAAATGACATTATTATAGCATTCCTTAAAGACGGTGGCATAACAGAGGATGAAATTTCTATTTCTTCCCCAAAGATTTCAGACAAATTTGCCAATGAGTATGGCAACAACGACAGATTGTATCGTTATGTTACCACAAATGTAGTTACTGTTTGCTCAAAAAATGTAGATAAAGTATTAGCCCTTATGAAGACCCAATCTTCGCTAATCAAAAAAGGCATAACAATATCTGCAGACAACTGGGAAAATCCAACTGAATTCAAATTTGAGGGATTAAACGAGCTTAAACCAGCGATGGTCGAAGAAGCTACAAGAAATGCTCGTGAAACTGCAGAAAGATTTGCAAAAGACTCAGATAGCAAGCTAGGTAAAATTAAATACGCTAGTCAAGGTACATTCACTATAAACAACCGCGACAGCAACACCCCAGAAATCAAAACTGTAAGGGTTGTTACTTACGTAACATACTACCTAAGCGAATAAAATGAGTTGAATAAAAAAGGTCTAAAATTCATTGATTTTAGATCTTTTTTATATACCCCTGTAAGGGGTATTCATAACTCTACTATTCACATACTTCTCGCTACGAGCAAAATCATACAAATTTAGCGCATGACTCTCATTCTTCACCTTTGTAGAATCTGCCCCTCTGCCATAGCAGACATCACACCCAAGCACATACAAAATAATAAAATAATCCTTCTCATATCTTAACTCATCTAAATTGGTTGACAAAGATAAAAAAATAAGAGGACTACTTTAAAAGTAGCCCTCTATTTATTTGGATTATAGTGTTTAATTATAAACCTTTCCAAGCTTCTACTGTAACGTTAGCTTTTAAGTCTAAGCCCATAGCGAAGTTAGCGTCAGCAGCTTGACCTAGGTCCCAAGACCATGTAGTACCGTCTTGAGATAATAAGATTTTGAATTCGAAACCAGCAGGAACTTCAGCTTCTAGAGTATATGTACCGTCAGCAGCTAGAGTCATAGCTTGAACGCCAGATACGATATCCCAGTAACCAACACCTTCTGCAGCGAAGTTACCAACAACACCTACAGTGTAACCAGCAGGAACTTCTGGAAGAGTTGCAACGATAGTAGCTTTACCTGCTTTGTTAGTTTCTTTACATGGAGTTGACCAATCTGGGCAGTCGATATAAAGAACTTTGTTGTCGCAGTCAGCGATAGCAAGTAGGTTCTTTGTTTCGTCAGCTTTGATTTCTAGGTAAGAAGCAGCGTCGTCAAGTAGGATATAAGGTTCTTTTGGTTCAAATTTCCAGCCGTTAGCGCCGTCATCCATACGGAATTTGAAGTTAGTAGCGTTTTCTGCATTTAATGCATCAACAGTTACTTGCCACCATTCTTGTTTACCTTCGCAACGAGTCATTTTAAGTTCTTCAACGTTTGCCCAGTTACCGTCACCTGGAAGAGAACCAAGAATATAAGGAGTAGCTTCAGCACAAGCTGAGTTAGGGATGTAAACTACAAGAGTAGTTTTACCAGCACCTGGTGCAGCGATACCAAGAGGTTGGTCTTCTTTTACTTCTTCTTCTTCTTCTTCACCTTCACCTGGAGTTGGGGTTGGTTCTTTTGGCTCGCAGCTAGCGAAAACCAATGACATTGCGAATGCAGCAACAGAAGCTGCTAATGTCCAAAATAATTTTGTTGTTTTCATGTTTAGAATAAATTAAATGTTTAAAAATTAGGTTTGTTCTATTTTATAAGTGCAAATTTTGCATTTTTTTTCTTTACTTCCAAATTTTTCTGGACAAAAATGCTGTTTGCCCCCTATTTTTAATATTTCCGTAAACGTTTGTAATTGATTTCGGCAAAATATTATAAGAATTAGGAATAAAAAAATCGGAGCCCTCTCACATAAAGAGCGACTCCGATATTATAAGATTAGGGCAATTAAATCTTATTAGAAGATGTAACGTGCAGCGATTGCAATAGCGCCAGAGTAAAGACCACTAGCATTGAAATCAACCCAACCATTACCACCCCATACACCAACGATAGGACGATAATCAACAGAAAGTTGAAGTGGGAACCAGAAGTTGTATTCTACACCAACACGACCTGCTACACCACCGAATCCAGCGATAGAACTAAAGCCATAAAAACCAGCTCCAGCACCAACACCTGCATACCAGTTCCAAGAGCCTTTTTCTTCCCATGGAATCATAAGACCACCAGGGTTTAACCAATCATAAGTTGCAGCAGCTTCTAAACCAATAAAACCAGGAAGACCTAGTTCAACACTAACCATATTGTTTTCACCTAAAGAGTGTTGATAAGAAGCTTCAAAACCATAACCGATACGACCACCAATTGCACGTGGTTGAGCAAAAGCGGCTGTAGCCATAGCTACAATAAATAATGATAAAAGTACTAATTTTTTCATGCTTAATAATTTTTAATAAATGTTTGTTAAATATTATTGTTGCAAAGTTAATTTTTTTTATCAAATAAGAGAAATATATAGCATAAAAATTAATAGTATTAAATGTTAAAATTTAGAGTAATAAATTAAAACACTAATAAACAAGAAATTGCACAAAACTTATTGTTTTGTGCAATTTATTTAAGAAATATCATCGTAACATTTTAATAACAGAAGAACGATCTATCATTTGGTGCTTTCTCCATAAAGCGATAAGTAAGAACTATCTCGTGAGAACCACCAGACACATCTACAAGAGATGACACACTTATATCGTAGCTATAAGACAAACTAAATCCTGCCACAGAGCCACCAATCATAAGCTTAACTGCATCGTTGTTTTGAAGCCCATCTGGTGTATAGAAAGGCACACCACGGTAACCTACACCTGCCATAAAGTAGCGTCTGTGATACATAACATCTAGGTCTATTTGGTGATATTGACCTTGCCATTGATATAGTGCAGCAATGGTAACGTCGTCTTTGGCATCGTATTTACCCAAGCCCTTAGATATAGGTATCATACCTGCGGCGTATGCACTTATCTTGATTGGATTTGTGGTGGTTGCTTGGTCCATAAACGATACTTTGTTTCCTAATAGATTATCTACATGCAAGCCTCCAAAGAAGTATGTATGTGTAAACAGAATAGACACACCAGCATCAAACCTCACCACTGAAGAATTTACAGGATTGAATGATGTGGTAGGAAGTATGCTTCCATCTGCACCAATCTGGTCTGCAAATATCATATTATCTGGATTGATAGTTCTATAAAACAATCCCAATTGAAGACCTGGGCGGAAGAACCATTCTTTTGTAATCTGTACAGCATAGTTGTACTGAAGATTAAACTCAGTTTGTGATAACATTCCGCCTGCATAGTTTGTATATGCTATATTCGCGCCAAAAGACGAACGCAATGGGTGGAAGTATTGGTCATAACCAGCCACTGCCACATGGCCACCTTTGAGCGACGAATACAGATTTCTATACGTAACAAAAGCCTTGCCGCCTAGGTTTAAACCAGCGAACGACGGAGCTACCATAGAAGCAACTGCCCATGGTTGTGATAACAAATAGTCTTGTGCCATGACACCTTGTGCCAACAACAACACACTCACTACTGATATAATTCTCTTTAACATTGTCTTCATTACCTTATCAACATTAAATTACCAGAATATTGGAAAGCATTTCCATCCTTAAATCTACCTTCTGCTTTGTAGAAATAAGTGCCTTGCGCAGCGCATTGACCTAAATAGTATCCGTCCCAACCGATATATTGGTCGTTTGATTCAAATACTTTATTGCCCCAGCTGCTATAGATTTCTAATTTGTAGGTATCTACATTTCTACCTACTGGATAGAATACATCCAAACGACGTTCACCTTCTGAATATGTACCTCCATTACTACGTTCCACATTTGGTGTGAACGCTGTTGGGAATACTAGGTATGAATCTTTGCCTACTTTGATGTAGTCTTCTATTACCAAGGTATCAGAACATAGGTTGGCATCACTTACTATATAGGTGACATCGTATAGACCATCTTCTAGATAGGTATAAACAGGGTCTGCCTTGTCCGATGTACCTCCATCACCAAATTGCCAATAGTGTTTAACAGCTTTTTCTGTTTCATGATAGAAGTGAGCTTCGGCATTTGGCACATAAAGTTGTCTTTCTGCCACGCTAAATGCTGCCACTGGCGAAGGTAATACTGTAACAACACCAGTCATTACATCTGTACGTTTTTCGCCTATAGCTGTCATTTTAACATTATATACACCTGCTTTTTCATAGATATGTTCTGGGTTGCGTAAATCTGATGTAGAACCATCACCAAATTCCCATTTGTATTCAGCTTTACCAATAGTGGTATTTGTAAATAATACAGTCAATGGTTCACAACCTTCGGCATTCTCTATATTGAATGATGCAATAGGTTCATCCACCATTCTAATCTTGACCTCGTCGTATGCTTCGCAGCCATAGCCTGTTAGTGTCCAACGTAGTGTATTGATACCTGTTACAAGTCCTGTTACTACTGTATTAGGGCTATTTGGATTTTCTATTACACCTTCGCCGCCTACTACAGACCAAGTACCAGTAATTTGACTATTATTGAAATTGTCTGCTGCAAGTCTAAATGAACCTGTGGTGGTAACTCCATCTTCACCTGCATTAACTAGTGAGTGTAGGCTATTTGAAACTACATGAACATCTATAGAGTTTTTACAACGAGTATCTTCTGGAGAATAAACTTCCCAGCGGATAATATTGGTACGCTTATTGCTCAATCCTGTAATCAAGGATTCTGGACTATCAGGAGTTTCTATATGACCATCACCTTGTATCAATGTCCAACGACCTTCGCCATACTCTGGAATACCCGCACGAAGTGTCATGTAATCTTCGCATATGGTTGTTTCGCTAAACTCTGGTTCTGTTAGACCTGGATTCCAGTTTGTTACTCTAACGGTATCATATCCTACACAGTAACCATCACTAACATTCCATGCCAATAGGTTTTCACCATACATTAGTTCAGACACATTAGTATTATTTAAGGTAGGGTCTTCGAACTCTGCATTACCTCTCAATAGTTTCCAGTTTGATGAAACTACATCATGTGCCTTGGTTGCAGAAAGCTTAGCTTCTGAAGAACAACTTGTAACAAAGTCTTTACCTGCTTCTGCAAATGGCAATTGGCGAATGTAAATATTTGCAGTGATAGGATCACCTTCTGTACACAAATTGCTTGGGATAACACTCACCTTACCTGATAATGCATATTTATCTATTTGTACCATGATGCTTCTAGAACCTTGTCCAGAAAGTATATGGAAACCAGTAGGCATTATCCATTCGTAGCTTGTAGCATTTTCCACATTAGTCACAGCTAGTGGGAATATGGTTTCATCTTTACATACATATTCTGGAATAGTAATTTCTCCTCCCACTGCAATAGGTTTATCTACTTGTACATTTATTGCAGTGTAAGAACCTTCACCACAATTATTTTTACCCCATACTCGTATTTCACCGTCTTTTGCTCCACTTGTAACTTCCACTTTAATATCTGTAGAACCACCACCACTAACTATAACGAAGCCATCTGGCACTGTCCACACATATTCGTCTGCATAATCTATTGCAGAAGTAGAGAAGGATGCAACTGAGCCTCTACAAACCATATTTGGTCCGATAATGGTTCTAGCGTCGGCAGGAAGAAGTCCTATTTCAGCTTGCCATACTTTATCTAGTTTTGTTACACAGTGTGTGCCTGATGCAATAGTTTCAAATCTGAAATTATTTATAGGCTTATTAGGGTGGAAATCAATCACCTTATCTGCCTCTGTCATTTCATATTCGTATTTCAAATCATTTAAGTAATATACCAAATGCCAAGGAGCTTGACCTGTGGCATGAAGTGATACTTGAAGTGGATTTGGTTCACAAATGTAGGATGAGATATTTACATCTAAGTTTGGATAATTGTATGTTGTAATATCCATACTATAATCTACATCTACTGTACAGTCGTCGTTGCGTACTGTTTGTATAGTGTATGTTTTTGTACCTATCTCTGTTGGAAGAATTTCTAAATATCCTCTTTCTTCTGTGAATGGGTTACTTTCGAATGTATTAGTTCCATCTGTATAATTAATAGTCCAAGGACCTTTGCCAGAGAATATAATATCCACTAATGCTGGTTCGTTTAGGCAACAATCTTTGTGAGCAGAAACTATAGTAATCATTGGAGACTCCTGAATATCTACAGAGACTTTTCCTACTAGTTTTGCCTCACAACCTGTGCCGTCTTCTATCACACTTATTAAACTAAACACTGCATCTCTACTCGATGTGTGAGTATAAACATTATGTTGTTGTGATGTAGTTTCAGTATAAATATTTGTTCCATCTGTATATTTTATAGTCCATGGAGCCTCTCCCATTACGTCTATTTGAATATCAAATGGTGTGCCAGAACAAATATTATCTGGACCACTAATGGTAGCAAATTGCTCTTCATTTGCTATAACACTAAACAGAGTATCTATAGAACATCCATTTTTATCTTTTACAGTAAGTGAATATTCACCTGCAGGAAGATCTATTTGGTCTTCTGCATTTTCAACTACTTTCAACCCTGCCCATTCAAATGTATAATCTGGAGTACCACCTGCCACTGTAATGTCTATTTCTCCAGACTTATCTGTTGGACAAACATTGTGTTTTATTGGGCTAGTCAATGTCAGTGTCAATTCTTCATCTGGTTGTGTAATTGTTTGACTAAATTGAACTGCAGGTTTACAACCATTGGCATCGGTAATTGTGGCTTTATATGTACCTGCAACTAGATTGCCTATGCTAAATTCTGTTTTACCATTAACATCAGGACCATTCCATATAATTTTGTGTGGAGGAGTGCCTCCCAGAGTAGATAGGTTGATATTTGCATTATTTGCATTGTAGCAATCTAACTCAGTTTTACTTGTTAGAAGTACCCATTCTAGTGGATCTTTTTCTGAAATAACATATTGGCGTTTGGTGTTTGCTCCGTTATCATCTTCAATTGTAACATAGTAAACTCCAGGGTCTAAACTAGTAATTTCTGGAATTGATGTTGTATTTGAATAACCATTAGGACCAGACCAATGGTATTCGTATTTTCCAGAACCACCTTCTACTTCTAATTGAATTATACCTTTATCACCATAACATTTAATATCTATAATTGTTGCTTTTACTGTTAGGTCTTCTTTTTGTGTAATTTCTATTCTTTCTGTGATTTTACAACCTACAGCATCTTCTATTGTAACATTGTAATAGCCTGCAACTAAATTTGTAAGAGTTGTGCCTGTAACTGGTATATTAGGGTCGATACTTGGGCCGGACCAAGTGTATGTTAGACCTGAAGGACCAGGAGTTCCTCCTTTAGCTTCTATTTCAATTGAACCATCATTACCTCCGTGAATAGTAACATTATGTATATCCAATCTTATTATTTCTATTGGCGTAGATGATTTAATTTCCACCTCATCTTGTGCAGTACATCCATTGGCATCTTTTATAAATACTTCGTAATCTCCTTTACCTAAATTAACTAGTTGTGCACCAAATCCTGGGAATATAGCACCGTCTTTGTGCCATTCGTAAGTGTAGTTTGGTGTACCACCTGTTACTGTTACATAAAGTTCACCATCGTCTATACCACCACAAAGTGCAAAGTCTGATGGTAGAGTTGCTGTTAGTAAATCTGGTTGATAGATAACTTCTTCACTTGTTTTCACACAACCTTTTGCATCTGTTAGTGTAAAGGTGTATGTATCTGCATAAAGGTCGGTAACATCTAGCACTGTAGAAGAATAGCTCTTATCTGCATTTTCCCATTTGTAACTAATTGGAGCAGAACCTCCAGAGAAGGTAGCATGAAGTTCGCCTGTTCTATCTCCGTTGCAAAGTACATCTTTAGAAGATGTTGATAGGAATATTTCGTAACGTTCCTCTAAGTTATATACTCTAGTGGTATCACAACCTAATGCATCGCTCACTGTTACTGTATATTCTTGACCATTGTACAATTTGGTTTGATCTTCATTTTCTACATCTGCAATATCCAATCCAGCACCAGTCCATAGATATTTATAAGGTGCAGTACCGCCTTCTACAGTAATGTCAATTTTAGCTTCATTTTCACCATAACATTTGTTTTCTATGATGGTCTCTTTTGTAATACTTAATTCTTTTGCAGGACCAATGATGGTTTCTTTATATTCTCCGTCAGATACACATCCTTTGTTATCTTTTAAGTAAATACTGTATGTACCTGTAGCTAGTTCAGAAACAGTCTCTACATTATTTGCTGGGCTACCAGCTGGAACTCCTCTCCATTCATACTCATAAGGAGCTGTTCCACCTGAAATACTAACTGTAATTTTACCTGATTTATTTCCAAAACAATCCACAGATAGTTTTGATTTATCTATAATAGTTCTAATTTGTATCTTCTCTGGCTCGGTAACTACATATTCTTTGGTAAATATTGCACCTGCGCCGTCTGTTACTATTAGTTTATAAGTATCAGCTGCCAGAGAGTAAATATTTCTTGTATTGTAGGTTGCATGTGTGGTTAAGCCCTCCCAAGAGAATGTGTAATTACCATCACCACCTTCAACTTTTGTAAGTTCTATACTACCATTTGCAGATTCAAAACATTGCAAATTGGTAATTTCTGCTTCTACTTTTATTACTTCAGGTTGAGAAACATAGATAAGTGTATCTTTTGCACATCCATTTTTGTCGGTTACTACTACATAGTAGTCGCCAGAAAGGATGTCTGTTAGCTCAAGTTTATCAGCATTATAAGCTGGATCCGTCTCGTCTGTTACAATACTTGGGCCTCTAAACCATTTCACTGTATAACCATTTGCATCTGTAGTACCACCAGTAATATTAAGTTTTATTTTACCAGTTGATTCTCCGTTGATAGCAACATTGGTTACATCAGGGTCAATAGCTATAGGAGATGGTTTGAAACAACTAACAAGTGGAGACATCCAAGAACAACCGTTGTTATCCAATACTTTTACTTGATATACTTCATCAGAAAGGTCTTCCATGAAAGCACTAGTAGAAACTGGCACCGAAGTATCTGGCATAAGATACCATGCGTATGTATAATCTTTGGTACCACCAGTTGCGGCTACTTCCAATCTACCATCTGTTTCTGAATGACATGAAATATCTTTTACCAACACTTGTGCAGTCAATACTGTAGGTTCTGTCACCTCTGCTTGAGAAGTTTTTACACAACCTAAATAATCTTCCACTTCTACCTTGTATGTTCCTACAGGTAGATTTGAAATCACCTCTACTGTAGTTGGCAACTCTACATCATTATTATCTTTCCATTTGAATGTATATGGAGCTTTACCACCTGTAACAGTAGCTGTGATAGAACCATCAGAAGCACCTGTACATGTTAAATTTTTCACATCTAGAGTAATGTCCAACTCATCTGGGTTTTCCATTACATAAGATTTTTTCCAAACACATCCTTTAGCATCTTCTACCTCAACATGGTATTCTCCTGGTATTAGGTTTATTTGGTCTTCTGATGTTGGGTTTACTCCTGGTTCGCCTGTCCAACTATATTTATAAAGTCCAGTTACAGGGTCTGGAGTACCACCTATCATGTTAATATCAATGCTACCTTCTGCTGTATCATGACATTTGTTTTGAACAATAGATTCGTCAGATAAAGTAAATACAGCTGGTTCTGTGATTGTTACTTCATGTTCTATAGGACAAGTATTTTCATCCTTAATTTTGATGGTATAATCGCCTGCCTTTAAATCTTTTGCAGTAAATTTATCTACTATATGGTCGTCTGTTAAGCCTACCCAATCAACTGTATATTCACCAGTGCCACCTTTTACTTCTATTTCTATGTATCCATCTGTATCTCCATTACAGTTTAGGTTCAATTTAGAAGTATAAATAAAGGTATTAACTGCTAGTGGAGTTGGTTCAGTAATAACATATTTATCTTCAAATTCATTATTTTGTGAATCTACTATTTTCAACTCGTAAAGTCCAATAGCTAAGCCTGTTATTTCTCCTTTATCTGTTCCTGTTACAGTAGTTCCATCTGGATATTTCCATGTATAAGTGTAAGGATAAGCTCCACCTTCCACTTTCATTGTAATATATCCGTTTTGTTCTCCATGACATTTTACATTTCCTATTTTAGGCTCTACCTTAAATGGTGAAGGTTCAGAGATTACTACTGTTAGCTCTGCAGTACAACCCTTATAGTCTGTTACTGTAACTTTATATGTACCAGCTCTTAAGTTTTCTAAATCCTCATTTGCTTCATTGTAGTTTGGATCGAGAGGATCTGAAATAATACTATTGCCAATCCATTTATAAGAATATAGATTTGTAACAGGGTCTGGAGTACCACCATCAACAGAAATCTTTATTGAACCTGTAGCTTGTCCAGTAATTAAAACATCTTGCTTACCATTTACATCCAACTTCACTGTTAGTTCTTTATCTGGAGCATTAATTGTAGCAGAACGCTTAATCATACAATTATTTGCGTCTGTAATAATTACATCATAAGAGCCTTTTGGCACATCTTTTTTGGTTGCTTCTGTTCCTATTTCTGTGTTATTATCATTTAGATCTATCCATGAATATTTGTATGGAGCAGTGCCTGCAGATGTAATAACAGCAGCTAGTGTAGCTGTTTGATTACCTAAACAATCTACATCAGTTTGTTGGATAATAGCATCCAATTTTGTTGGTTCGGTAATAGTGAAAGGCACTGTCATATAACAACCCAATGAGTCGGTAACAGTATATTCATAATTACCAGCAGCCAATAAATTGTGTGAATTTGCTTTTGTAACTTCTACTGGAGGATTAGTTCCATCTAATAAATGTAACACATGACTATATCCTACATTGCCTACCCAACCACCTTTTGCTTCTGCAACAAAGGCACCATCTATTCTTCCATTACAAGAAATGTCTGTATCTTTTACAGATGCATAAAGTTTTTCAATATTAAACTCTTTAGACATTTGTCTAGAGCATTGAGTTTGAGTTACTTTAGTATCAACTGCCACCACTTTAACTGTAGCTTGATTGTAAGGTATTGGCTTAAATTTAAGTTCTTCGCCTTCGGTGGAAGATGTCTGCTGATCAAATACTCCTCCGTTTACCCATAAATCGTATCTAATACCAAGTTCTGAGTTTTGAATTTTTACCGCTGTGTTATTGTCTGTTGGGTCACAGAAGAGTGAAATATCTTTAACTTCTTCTATCTTAGAAATGTTAAATGATTTTTCTTTAAGAGTTTTACAAATAGTATCTGCTGTAACTGCATCAAGATATGCATGTTTCATAGTTACTGTGTAGTAACCTTCTGGCAATTTCTCTGGATACAGAACAGCTGTGCCATCTGTATTGTCAACAAATGCATCTGGGAATTGAGTACTATTAGAGAAAATAAATTTGGTGTGTTCTGGAACATTAGCCTTTAAATCTATCTTAACTACATCTGAACAAATAGTTTCGCCATGAGTATAACCAGAGAAATCTGAGCCTTGATTTAAGACATTAAAGTATTCTGTAACTGTGGTTTCACAAGTTTGAATATCACCTGCACCATTTGTAAACTCTTCTATATAATGATAAGTTAACGGATTGATGGAATTAAGCACAGCTTTAGAAAGGTCTATTATTGCAGTACCATCTCCATTGTCTGTAATGCCACTAAATCTTGTAGAAGAGAATTTTACCTTATCATTACTACCACTAAGTGGTTTTGGAGAGCCCTCGATATTTGCGGTACCTGCTGGTTCACAGAAAAACTCATCTACTGTTAATGTAATTGGATATACACCACGCACGTAGAATACTGTGTCTGCATCAGATTCACAACCATTTTTATCTGCAACATGATATGAAATATCAAATTTACCTAAACCAGATTTTTCTGTATAGAATACATTTTCTACCAATGCTCCCGCAGGAAGAGGTTGAGTTGTAGAATAGGTACCACCAGGATAATTTGGTGTAATAGTAATCACTTCCCCATAACAATAATCAGACTTCATATTTAGGAACACCTCTGGAAGAGGATACACAGTAACAGTCTGTTTATATGTATCTTCGCAATAACCATCATTATAGTGATAATAGATGGTATATTTTCCTTCGCCCCAAGAAGGATCAAACTCAGGAGAGTTTTTTATGTCTGTTAGCTCTGGATCACCAACTAACACTGGAACTCCATTCTGATCTATAACTTCTACATAACCTGTTGTCTCTACACCTTTTACTTTTATTACAAAAGGAGCGTCTCCTGCACATATTTTTCCTTTAGGCAATTCGAATGATTCAACAGATTTTGGGTTTACAATTTCAAAAATTACTTCTTCGCTATAACTACAGCCATAATGATCTATGGTATAAATCACCTTGTGAGCACCTGCAACACCTTTAGATGGATTAATTTTAATACCTTTTCCATCTGCAGTATTAGATTCAAACATATCTTGGTCTTCTGTAGATAAAGATAAGACACCTGGATTTTGTACTGCATTAATAGTAGCAGAAGTTTCGTTTATACAAAGGGTATCATTTGGCAATACATTCAAACCTCCTGATAATATAACATTGGTAGGTCTGTTGTTGATTGTAATTGGTTTAATTGAGACACCTTCACAACCAAACATATCCTTCAATCTGTATGATACATAGTATGTTTCACCTGCAAGAATACCTACCATCTTAGCTTCTGCCAGGTTTGGATTGGTTACAACGATTGTAGCATTTTCATTAATAGCAGGACCTCCTCCTGTATCTTCTATTTTTGTTATATCCCATTGTCCATTCACTTGTGGATTACCCTGCAATTTAATCGTTTCCTTTGGATTGTTAGGGTCTGGTTGACATTTTTGGAAAGATTCTAGCCATTTATCTGGTTGCTCATTTGTAGGAGCTAAAGTCCAATTAACCTCCTTATTTATAGCACTTACATAGAAATCAAATGTTGTATCTTGAGGACAACCTGATACTACATCTCTATATTCATATTTTATCTGATATTTTGTGGTAATAGCAGGTACTGATGGGTCAAATTGATTATTATTTATTAAACCTGCTGGTATAGAAGTAAATGTACCACCAGAAGGTGTTACACTAGGTGTTACAGGATCATCGTTAGAACACAAGAAATATTCTCCGCTTGCAGTTTTCTTATATAATTCTGGTCCGATGGTAATTTTTTCTTTCTCTATAACGTCTAAATGATAGTGCTCAATTACTTCACAACCTTCTGGAGTGGTCACTTTCAACTCATAATCGGCATCTGCAGAAGCTGTCACTGTGATAGATTGTACTGTTTCGCCAGATCTCCAAAAATAATCTCCACCTGTATATGCAACAGAAAGTGTTACTTTATCTCCAGAACATACAGGTTTATCATTTTTACTAGAATGTATTTTAAAATCTGCAAAATTTGGAACCTTCAATTCTAGGATAGGATAGTCTGTATCTGCAGGATTATAATCTCTACGACAAACCTGATCTTCCACTCTAGTAATCTCAAATTTTGTAGGTTGTGTAGGAGTATATTCAAATTCATAGAAATTTTCTTGCAAATTTTCTATTACTTGAGAGGCACCATCTGTCAACAATTCGAAGCTATATGGAGCCACTCCATTAGAAATATCTACTCTTATGGTAGCTTTATCACCTGGGCATGCCACACCACCACCTTTTATAGAAATTGTGGCTGCTGGAGATTGCACAGCACTTATCACAGCTGAGCCATTCATCATTACTTCGCAATCATCAAATCCTTTTTTTCTAGCTTTTACTGTATAGACACCAGCCTTTTGATTTCTCCAATAATATTTAGCATTAGTTCCTTCTACCCATCCTCCTAGAGGAAGACCGTCTTTCAACAATTGATACTCTGTTCCAGAGTCTGAACCGCTTAATTCTACATCTACACCAGAGTTTGTTGCTCCAAAACAATATTGTCCACCACCAGAAACTTCTTTGATACTTGGTTTCTTAACCATTCTCACCCACACTGATGATTCTTTAGAAGAACAATTCTCTACCAAAGAAGAACTTGCTATCAATGTAAATTTAGTATCAGCAAGAACAGATTGCACTGTTGGAGTTGCTATATTGGCATCATCCAATAGGCTAGCATTATCCCAAGTATAATTTACTCCAAATTCATCTGTTGTTCCTATTTGTACACTACCCCCTTCGCACACATTTTTGTCAAGACCTGCATCTGCAATTGGTTTTTTAATTACATTCACCTGAGCTGTTTCTGATGTAAAACAACTAGGATAACCATCTACACTCACAGTATGAGTTATTTTCAAATCTTCATTAACTGATGATAAATTTAGTGTAGCATTACGTCCCACTACTTGAGATGGCTGACTAGCAGATTCTGCTACCCATTCATATTTTACAGTACCAGTATTTACTGCAGTATTAGAAATTTTAACAGACGAACCTTCACAAATGTCAATATTAACATTATCAAGTGTAACTTTTGGTCTTTCTAATACATTAACCCAAACTTTTGCACTGCTCTTACATGCTGGTTCATTTTTATTAGAAACAGTTAATTCAAACTCAGTATTTTCAAATAACGCAAGTGTTGTTGCTGTTAGTTTATTTTTACTGTCACTTTCCAACTGATCTGCAGGAGACCAAGCATAAAGAACATTAGTATTTGCTATTTCATCTTTGGCAAGCACAGCTTTATCACCATAACAAATAGTAACATCACCACCTGTAATGGCTTGTGGAATATCATAAACAATTACTGTTACCTCTTCTGGAATACCACTACTTTCGCATCCTGTAGGTGTAACTTCTGATACCCAATAATGATATTCACCCACAGCACTCATATCGTATGTATCTGGAATAGCAGAGCCTGTCAATGGAGTAAGTGAAGTAGCAGATGAATACCATCTTAGAGAATTATTAGCATCTGATTTAGTAACTAATCCTGCCCATGAACCAGTTCCTGCAGTTTCACATGCTGCATAATCTTTTGCAGTAGGAGTATTTGGAACTTTTTTGGCTATAATACTAGCAGAGGCAGAATTTTTGCAAACTAAACCTCCACCTTCATTTGTTACCTCAACCTCCAGTTTATATTCTTGTCCGTCTGTGAAGTTTATAAATGAATAAGTATCACCCGTTGGAGTAACCAATTGATTATCAAGTTTCCAAACTTGTGTGTATCCAGAAAAAACAGAATTATTTTCCAATTTGAAAGTGACAGGAGTACCACAATCTTGTGAAGAAGAAATTACAGGAGAAGCTGGAGTCACTCTATAAAGTTGAGAAGCAGAAGTTGATGTTGCAGTTGTACAACCATCTGTAACAGTTACTGTTGCTTCGTATAGAGTACCATCTACTGGACTAGATACTGTATATGATTCTCCAGAAGCAGGATATTGACTTCCGTTGATAGTCCAAGTATATGTTAAAGTATTTTTGTAACCTTGAATTGTAAATTTCACAGGAGCATCACAAGCACTACTTGATGCCGCTATCTGTGGAGTTTCTACAGCCTTTGGCAATGTAGCGCTTGCAGTTGCAACACTAGAAGAAATCCCAGATGCACTTTCTGTGCAAGATACAGAAAGTGTATATAGCTTATCTCTCACAGGACTAGACACAGAATATGTTCCATCTGCCTCTAAAGACACAGACGCTCCATCCAACTCAGCTATGTAATCATACAGACTAACATCATAACCATCAACCTTAAAACTTACTGTACTACATCCATCACCTGTAGAAGATATTACAGGAGCAGAAATAGACTGTGCGAAAGCAATATTAACACTAAATACTACAAACAGTACAAACAGAGTAAATCTGAAAAGATTTATTATTTTCATAGATTTTATTTGATTTTAGTATAAGTTTACAAATATAGCGAAAAAAATTAAAAACATCCGAAAAAACGCATAAAAAAAGGAGTTAGCCTATAAACTAACTCCTAACTTCTAACCTCTAACTCCTCACTACAATTTAAACCCTCTATCCTCAAAGGTCTCTATATGTCGAGCTTTTTTCTCTTCGTACATTTCATAAATTGGAACCATAATAGCAAACTCAATCAAACCACCTAGTTCCTCACAAACTGCATAACCAAAAGATCTCATCTTTGCAGAAAGTCCCATGTAAGTATTTACAAGAGGCGGAATATTCACACCACGCTCTCTTACATTTGAGTTCAGAATTTTATATTCATCCTTGAATCCTTCACCCTTGAATATACCCTCAAAATCTTTTACAAATGCAGGTCTATTAAATGGTTCAATTGGTTCTACAAGATTCTCTGCATCAGGGAAATATGTATTAAGGAAAGTAAAGATATATTCTCTTGCCACCTCATCGTAGCTTGGATACACCGTTACCTTGCCAAAGAAATATTTCATATCAGGACGAAGCACTGTAATAGCGCCCAAACCATCCCATAAATTGTCTAAAGAATAAAGGCCTTTTGATCCCATTTTTGTAGCTTGATAATCTGGATGAACAAAAGAACGACCCAATTCTATAGTACAAGGAAGATATTCATTTATAAATTTCTCAGAAAATTTATACATTCCAGCAGTAACCAAATCTGGCTGACCATCTTCATTGATTTTAACTTCATTACCAAAAATCAATCTATAACCACCTACAATTTCTTCATTTTGTGGATCCCAAACAAAAAGTTGTTTATATGGTCTTTCTGCCCAGTCAAACTCATCCATATCAAACACTTTGCCAGAACCAGCACCACATAATCTAAATGCTAACTCTCTAATACGAGCTATCTCCTTCATTATATTAGGAGACTCAGATGCTGTGGTAAGATAAATTAAATTACCCGCTTTATTGGTTGTTCTCAACAGTTTGTCGTCTGTCAATTCCGCCTTGATAAGTTCTCTATCTATAGGGGTTAATAGATCTCTCATATTATAAATTGTAAACTATTTTCTTAATTTCTTGCGCCCATTGATAAGCTGTCTTTGAACTATCCAAAGAAGCATACGAAATAGACTTACCAATAGTGATTTTAATGGTTTTGTGCATTTGTTTGCGCAATTCTCTTACAAGAAGCGCCATTTCTATATTGAATTTTATTCCCAATTTTGCTCTTAATTTTGCAATAGCATAGAATAGTTTTGAGTTTTTTGCATCTATTCTAATAGGAACAATATCTCTCTTGTATTCAATAGATTTAGCTACGAAATTTTTCTTCCACTCCTCGTCTGCTATAATGCCATTTTTCTTTCTAGAAACCTTGCCTGCAGGGAAGAACATAAGCTGCGTATCAGAAGCATACGCCTCATTAATCTTTTCAGAAAGACTTCTGCTCTGACCTCCAATTTTATTAACTGGAATGAGCATATCTTTTATACCTGCAAGCAACAACAAAAAGTCGTTTGCAGGTATTTTCAATCCCTCTGGATAATGTTTTCCAACCACAGAAGCCACCGATACCACATCAACACCACCCAATGGGTGATTGCATACAAACATATAAGGAGTTCCTGCTTTTGGTAAGTTTTCTTCGCCACTCACCTCTACATTAATATCCAAAACATCCACCACACCTTGCATAAAATCTACTCCCTCTTTATCACCAATTTTGGCAAGATGTTTATTCAACCATTTTTCTATTAACACCCAACGAATCAACGCCACAAGCCACCTTTTTGGTTTGCGACGCATTCTTTCATGGAGCATCTTTTCTAAATCAACCTGCGTAATCATCTTGCAAATATATAACATTAATTTCATTTTATCCTAAAAATATACAGATTTTTTAACAACCGAAAATAAACTCCACATATACACATTAAAATATATTGTTGATAACTTTGTGGAGAATTGTGTCTAAAAAAGTTGCAAAGTGTCTAAAAACTATATAATTTTACATCGTAAAAAATAAAATACATTTATGTCAGCATTAACTGGAAATATAGAAGCTAAAATAGACAGCAAGGGCAGAGCGTTCTTGCCTGCCACTTTTAGGCATCAGCTTGGCGACGAAAATGTATTCTACCTTAGAAAAGACCTATTTGAGAACTGTCTGGTGCTATATCCTGCCAAAACTTGGGAAAATATAGTATCAGAACTGCGCCAACGCTTGAGTCCATGGATTAGACAAGAAGACCAAATTTTTAGACAGTTTGTTGCAGAAGCAGACCGTGTAGAATTAGAAGAAAATGGACGCATGCTACTCCCTAAACGCCACCTTACCAACCTAAATTTTCAAGGTGGAATTAAGTTCATAGGTAAATTTACTACTATAGAAATCTGGCCTTCAAACAAGGTTGAAGAAACCTTTATGAATGCCGAAGACCTTGCTATAGAGCTTGAAAGACTTATGAAAAAACCTCTGTCGGAAAAATAAATTCCGTGCGAATAATTTACAAAAACTAATCTTTTATTTGTATTCGTAAATGCAAAACGAAAATACATATCATGTACCAGTGCTACTAAAGGAGAGCGTTGACGGATTGGTAACCAATCCTAATGGAACTTATCTAGACCTTACCTTTGGTGGTGGTGGTCACTCTAGAGAGATACTTTCTAGACTAGAAGAAGATGGAAGATTATTTGGTTTAGATCAAGATATTGAAACCTTAAAAAACGCCCCAGAAGACCCTAAATTCACTTATATCTTGTCAAATTTCAGATACTTAAAAAACTTTATGCGTTATCACGAAGTGGAAGAAGTAGATGGAGTTCTGGCAGATTTAGGAGTGTCTTCTCACCATTTCGACGAAGCAAAGAGAGGTTTTTCATTTAGATTTAATGAAAAACTAGACATGAGAATGAATCAGTCTGCTCCACTTTCTGCAATAGAAGTGCTTAATGAATATTCAGAAGAAGCTTTGGCTGATGTTTTTTATTATTACGGCGAAATAAAACAAGCTAGAAAACTAGCTAAAAGAATAATAGAAGAAAGAAAAAAACAAGAAATTACTCATACATTCCAACTTGTAGAGATTATAGAATCTTGTTTGGGCAAAGACAAAAAGCAACTAGCTCCTATTTTTCAAGCACTTAGAATAGAAGTAAACCAAGAAATGGAAGTGCTAAAAGGCATGCTAAAAAGTGCAGAAAAAGTACTTAAAAAAGGAGGTCGTCTTGCTGTTATTACCTATCATTCACTAGAAGATAGACTTGTAAAGAATTTTATAAAAACAGGCAACTTCACAGGAGAAAACGAGCAAGATTTCTTTGGAAATAGCAAAGCTCCACTTAAAGCTGTAGGCAAAATGATTATCCCTTCAAATGAAGAAATAGAAAGAAATCCACGTTCTAGAAGTGCAAAATTGCGTATTGCAACCAAAATATGATAAAAAAAGGAACAAATAAGGTAAAAGATATTATTAAAGAGAACGAAAATATACAAGAAATAAAGAAAAGTTCCTTTAAAGATATTCTCACTGGCGATATTCTAAATAGAAAGTTCATTCAAAAGCAATTTCCGCTATTAGTAATGGCACTTTGCTTTATTTTCGTATATATGGACAACAGAATGAGATGCGAACAACAATTTATCCAAATTGACGCACTCAACAAAGAACTAGCCAACGAAAAATACATTTGCATGGTAACAGAAGCTGAGCTCTTAAAAAACAGTAGAATAGAACAAGTAAAAGAAATTATTAAACAACACAATTTAAACTTAGAAGAAGAATCTCTTCCTCCCTATAAGATAACTAAATAATATGAAGTGGATACCTTGGATAGCAGTCGGCATTTATGTCATTTCTATGCTACTGGTGCTTTTTTTAGGCAACAGGGTAAAAGACTCATCCCAAGACGAACAAAAAACAGAAAAAAATCCACTTGTTTTTAGATTCTATTTAGTTTATCTAATAATTGCATGTCTATTTGGAGCTATTATCTACAAAATCGCAGATATACAATATGTTAAGGGCGATGAATTAAGAAAATTAGCCGAAAAAAGAATCACTGCGCCAGACACTATCACTCCTACAAGAGGTAATATTTTGTCTCACGATGGCAGACTTCTGTCGAGTGCACTTCCTTTTTATAAGGTATATATAGACCTAAAAGTACCTGCATTATCTGTAAAAAACAAAAAAACAGGCAAGACTTACTTCGAAGAGCATGTAGGCGAACTAGCAGAAGCACTTGCAAACAAATTTCCAGAAAAAAGTGCCAATCAATACGAAAAAGAGCTAAAAAAGAAATACAAATTGGCATGCAAGAGTGACAAAAGGTCATACACATATCCACTTCACTCTGGTTGGATTTCGCATATCGATTTTTTGGATGTAAAAAATTTTCCTATCCTAAAAAGAGGTTCTATTCAAGGCGGTCTTACCATCAAAGAAAAAACTAAAAGAATAAGACCATACGGCACATTGGCATCCAGAACCATTGGCGACGTTTATGGAGAAGCAAACAATGGCAAAAATGGCTTAGAACTAGAATATAACGACTTACTAAAGGGCGAATCTGGGCTTCTAATTAAAAGAAAAAAAGCAGGCAGAACAGCAGAAATTATTGTAAAAGAAGCTATTAACGGTTACGATTTGGTAAGTACCATAGATATAGACCTACAAGAAACAGCAGAACGCGAGCTACGCTACCAACTAGAACGTACAGAAGCAAAAAGAGGCACTGTGGTGCTAATGGAAGTAAAAACTGGCAAGATTAGAGCTATTTCAAATCTTACTAGACAAAAAGACGGAAAATATTATGAAAGTGAAAACCTTGCGGTAAACAGCCTTATTGAGCCGGGTTCTACCTTTAAAGCCCTTTCTTTCCTAGTAGCAATGGACGATGGTTATATCACAGATAGCACATACGTTGACACAGAAGATGGCAGCCATAAGTTTGCCAATAGAATCATGAAAGACCACAACTTCAAGGGCTTTGGAGGCAAAGGTGGTTTTGGATACACAAGTGTAGCAAATGTTATGCACCAATCATCGAATGTAGGCGTATCAAAAATTATAGATAAGTACTACGGAAACAACGAACAAGGCTTTGTAAATGGCTTAAAACGCTCTGGTATTTGCAACAAAATCCATCTAGAGATACCAGGATTTGCCAGACCAAAAATAAAAGACAGAAGCGACAAACATTGGTGGAAAACATCACTTCCATGGATGTCTATAGGCTACGAAGTGCAAATGCCACCTATTTACACCCTAATGATATACAATGCCATTGCCAACGACGGTTGCATGTTAAAACCTTTGTTCACAGAGGGTTACCAAAGAAGTGGTACTATGATAGACACCACTCAAATAGAGGTTATAAACCAAAAAATATATTCTGACAAGGCATTGAACTATATGCGTGGCATATTAGAAGGAGTAGTAAGTAGAGGTACAGCAAAAGCCATACGTTCAGACTTATTTTCTATTGCAGGAAAAACAGGTACATCACAAATTTTCGAGGGAGGCACCAACAGAAATAGCGAAGGAAAAGTAAGACACCAAATCACTTTTGCTGGTTATTTCCCTGCAGACAACCCTATGTACTCATGTATTGTGTATGTAAGAGAACCTAAAATTGGTGGAGCAGGCACTGTATGCGGTCCTGTATTTAAAACATTAGCCGAAAAAGCATATATTCTAAACGAGGGCAGATATGACGATAGCCTAAAATTGGCAAAAAATTGGACATTAGATAAGTCTGTTAAATATACCAATGAAGATATTATCTTGGAAATCGAAGGTAGTTTGGCAGATGATATAATGCCAGACTTTACAGGACTAGCCTTAGATGACGCAATATATTTACTTGAAAACAAGGGAATTAAGGTAAAATTCACTGGCTATGGCCAGGTTATTGAGCAATCTATTGAGCCAGGCACTCAGCTAAAAGACGAAAACAATATAACATTAACTTTACGCTAATTATGTTACTAACAGATTTAATAGCAGAAATAACTACCATAAAAATTATTGGTAACGAAAATGTAGATATTAAAAATATCTGCGCAGACTCTAGAAAAGTTGCTTCTGGAGACGTTTTCGTAGCTATAAATGGCGTAGCTGTGGATGGACATAAATTCATTGGTACTGCCATAGAAAACGGCGCTAATGTTATTGTTTGCGAAAAATGTCCTACAGAAATAAACCCAGAAGTAACATACGTTTTGGTAGATGATAGCACAGAATGCCTTGGAAAACTAGCATCTGCATATTACGATTATCCATCAGAGAAACTAATTATAATAGGTATCACTGGCACAAATGGCAAAACAACCATTGCTACCCTATTGTATGAATTATACAAAGAACTAGGATACAAAGTAGGATTACTTTCTACTGTATGCAATTATATCAACGGCAGACCTATCCCAAGTACACACACCACTCCAGATGCCCTTTCTCTGCAAAAACTACTTGCAGAAATGGCAGAAGAAAGATGTTATTATGTGTTTATGGAAGTAAGTTCACACTCAGTAGATCAAAAGCGCATTGCAGGCATCAATTTTGATGGTGCTGTATTTACAAATATTACTAGAGACCATCTAGATTATCATAAAACATTTAGCAATTACATAAAAGCAAAACAAGAATTCTTTACAAATCTGCCTATGCACGCTTTTGCTCTTACAAATGCTGATGATAAAAATGGAAAGATAATAACTCAAAATACAAATGCAAATGTCTATTCATATTCTCTAGAAACTCATGCCAATTTCAAGGCTAAAGTACTAGAAGAAAGCATGGATGGAATGCTACTTAAAATAGACAACAACGAGCTGTATGTAAGACTAATAGGTCATTTCAATGCATATAATATGCTTGCTGTATATGGTGTCACAAAAATACTTAGAACCCCTACAGAAGATGTTCTTGTAGCATTAAGCAAGCTAAAACCTGTCAACGGCAGATTTGAATGTTATCGTCTGAAAAATGGAGCTTGTGCTGTAATAGACTACGCTCACACTCCAGACGCTCTAGAAAATGTGCTAAATACCGTAAAAGATATAAACAAAACAGGTAAAACCATTTGCGTGGTTGGTTGTGGTGGCAATAGAGACAAAGGCAAACGCCCAATGATGGCAAAAATAGCTGTAAAAATGAGCGACGAAGTATTCTTTACTGCCGACAACCCAAGAGACGAAGAGGTAAAAGACATTATCAACGATATGCTTACAGGACTTTCAGAAGATGAACAAATAAATGTTACTTGTATAGAAGACCGCAAAGAAGCAATTCTTGAAGCATGTAATGTGGCAGAAAAAGGCGATGTGGTACTTATCGCAGGCAAAGGACATGAAACATATCAAGAAATAAAAGGTGTGAAATATCACTTCGACGACAAAGAAATAATTTTAAAATAATATGCTATACTATTTATTCCGTTATTTAGAACAAAGTTTTGACTTTCCTGGTGCAGGTCTATTTGACTTCGTCACTTTTAGAGCAGCTATTACTCTAATTACTTCACTATTCCTTTCTATGATAGTGGGTAAACACATCATTAATTTCCTTAAAAGAAAACAAATAGGTGAAACTATTAGAGAACTTGGTCTGCAAGGCGAAAATCAAAAGAAAAATACCCCTACAATGGGCGGTATCATCATGCTTATTGCCATTATAGTGCCTTGTTTACTATTTGGCAGACTAAGAAACATTTACCTTATTATAATGCTCGTTACCACAATTTGGCTTGGCATAATAGGTGGTCTAGACGACTATATCAAGGTATTTAAGAAAAACAAAGACGGATTGAATGGTAAATTTAAAGTTGTAGGACAAGTCACTCTTGGTTTATTTGTTGGCCTTGTAATGTGGTTTAGCCCAGACGCTGTAATTGTGGAGCATGTAACCTCATCAAACAAAGCCGCAATAGAACAACTAGACCCTAACAGCGAAATAATTAGCTCTAGTATTCAGGCAGTGAAGTCAAACAATACTACTATTCCATTTGTTGCAGAATACGACCTTGGCTATGGCGACATGGTAGCATTTATGGGCGATAATGCAGAACTATTTGGTTGGTTGCTATTCGTATTTATGTGTATTTTCATAGTAACAGCTTGTTCAAATGGAGCAAACCTAACAGACGGTATAGACGGGCTTGCAGCTGGAACCTCTAGTATAATTGGTGTAGCACTTGCTGCACTTGCAGTGGTTTCTTCAAATGTATTTTTTGCAGATTATCTAAATGTACAATTTATACCAGGTAGTGAGGAACTTGTAATATTTGCAGCTGCATTTATCGGAGCAACAGTTGGGTTCCTTTGGTACAACGCACACCCTGCACAAGTATTTATGGGCGACACTGGTAGCCTAGCTTTGGGAGGTATTATTGGTGTTTTTGCAATCTTGGTACACAAGGAATTGCTTCTACCAATACTTTGTGGTATTTTCTTAGTAGAAAATCTTTCTGTTATTATTCAAAGATATTATTTCAAATATACAAAGAAAAAATATGGTGCAGGCAGACGTGTATTCCTTATGGCTCCCCTACACCACCATTACCAAAAAAAGGGTATTCCTGAACAAAAAATAGTAACTAGATTCTGGATTATAGGTATTGCGCTAGCAATATTTGCAATTTTAACCTTAAAAATTCGATAAATATGAGCATCGTAGTTTTAGGAGGCGGCGAGAGTGGTACAGGCGCTGCAGTTTTGGCTAAAGTAAAAGGATTTGACGTATTTCTTTCTGACGCTGGTAAAATTCAAGATAAATACAAAGAAATCTTGAATAAGTACGAGATTGAATGGGAAGAAAACGGACATTCTGTAAACAAAATTTTACTTGCAAAAGAAGTAATCAAAAGTCCTGGCATCCCTACCAAAGCTCCACTTATACAACAACTTATGGCGTTGGGCACACCTATTATTTCAGAAATAGAGTTTGCAGGCAGATACAACACAGCAAAAACTGTTTGTATCACAGGTAGCAACGGTAAAACTACCACTACTATGCTTACATACAATATCTTAAAAGAGGCAGGTCTTAATGTTGGATTGGCTGGCAACGTGGGTAAAAGTTTTGCCTTACAAGTGGCTACAGAAAATTTTGATTATTATGTGATTGAGCTTAGTAGTTTCCAACTAGACAATATGTACGATTTCAAGGCAGACATTAGCGTGCTACTTAATATTACTCCAGACCACTTGGACAGATATGAATATAAGTTTCAAAACTATATAGATGCCAAAATGCGTATCACCCAAAACCAAACAGAAGAGGATACATTTATCTATTGGAATGACGACGAAAATATTCAACGCGAACTAGATAAAATAGGCATTCGTGCACAAAAGAAGCCTTTTTCTCTAAAGAAAGTACCTTCTGGTTCTGCTTACGTAACAGAAGATAAACTTTGCATCAACACTCCAAACGGACCACTTATGATGCCTATCGAGGAACTTGCAATAAAAGGTACTCACAATATTTACAACTCTATGGCTGCAGCTATTTCTGCCGTATCTGTAAACATTGAAAAAGAAAGCATAAGAAAGTCACTTAGTAATTTTGCAGGAGTTGAACATCGCTTGGAACCAGTTTGCAAAGTGAACGGAGTGCAATATGTAAATGACTCTAAGGCTACTAATGTAAACTCATGTTGGTATGCTCTAGAAAGTATGAAAACACCAGTTGTTTTAATACTTGGTGGCACAGACAAAGGTAACGACTACACAGAAATAGAAAATTTAATTAAAGATAAAGTACATCACCTTATCTTTATGGGAACAGACAATAGTAAACTAGAAAATTTCTTTGCAAACAAGAATATTCCATTTACTAGCTGTAACACTCTTGAAAGTGCAGTACAAGCTGCATATAAGGTTGCAGTAAAAGGAGACACAGTTCTGCTTTCTCCATGTTGCGCAAGTTTCGATTTATTTAAAAATTACGAAGACCGCGGAAGAAAATTCAAAGACGCAGTAAGAGCATTATAATGAGAGATTATTTAAGTAAAATATTCACTGGCGACAAGATACTTTGGGGTATAATATTTATCCTATTTATCATTTCTGGCGTAGAAATGTTCTCTGCCATAAGTTCTTCTGCATACAAGGCAGCTGCTAGAGGTAGCAACCACCTAGCTCCATTCTTTGGACACTTGATACACCTAGGCATAGGTGCTGTGGCTCTCATTGTTATACAGAAAATACCATTTGATAAACTCAGACTGATATTCTTTGTTGCTGTATTCTTTACAATAATCCTACTAATATTAACTCCGTTTTTGGGCGAAAATATAAACGGGGCGTCTCGTTCCATTAAAGTGGGAGGATTTGATATTCAAACCATAGAATTTGGTAAGTTTGCACTAATAGTCTGTTTATCAGAGATTTTAGGCAGAAACTACAAACAAGGAGACCCTCTACTCAAAGAAAAATTTCCGATGAAAAGCTTCCTTCTGCTAGTAGGTTTCATTGGGGTATTTTGCTGTCTTATTGCTGTACAAAACCTTTCTACAGCAGTAATACTTGCAGGTATTTCTATACTTATGATGGTCATTGCAGAAGTTGATATAAAGAAGATAGGAATGCTTATTGGCACAGGCCTAATTCTTATTTTATTTGTTTGGGCAGTAAACAAAGCTCTACCTGCAGACTGGCAATTGGAACGTTTCACCACTTGGGAACATCGTATTATTGACTTTGCAAGTGGATCAGAGGAAAGTGCTAAGACATATAAAATTACCGACGAAAACAGACAAATTATAAACTCAGAAATTGCCATTGCCAAAGGTTATAAACCATGTGGACCAGGAAATAGTACACAAAGAGACTATCTTCCACTTGCCTTTTCAGACTTTATTTATGCCATTTTGATAGAAGAATATGGTATAATCGGTGGATTTTTCACCATTTTGCTATACCTATGTATTCTAGCACGTGCAGGTAGGGTGGCAAGAAAATGTGATAGAAAAAACCTTGTACAATCTCTTATGGTGATAGGTCTGTCGCTGTTAATAGTGATACAGGCATTCATAAGCATGGGTGTAACAGTACATCTAGGCCCAGTAACTGGGCAACAATTACCACTTATTAGCCGTGGTGGTATGGGTATAATACTTACATGCTGTTATTTAGGCATAATAATTAATATTAGCAACAGCGTGCTAAACACAAACAAAGAAGACGAACCTAGTGTAAACACAATAGAAAACAATTCAGATGGTGAAAACAGTTAGAGTAATAATAAGCGGAGGAGGTACAGGAGGACATATCTTCCCTGCAGTTTCTATAGCTAATGCTATCAAAGAAAAGTTGCCTACAGCAGAGATTTTATTTGTAGGAGCAGAAGGCCGCATGGAAATGGAAAAAGTTCCTGCAGCTGGTTATTCTATTATTGGGCTACCTATTCAGGGGCTTTATCGTTCGCTTACACTTAAAAACATAAAGGTAATTGCAAAAGCCATTAGCAGTTTGAGCAAGGCAAAAAAAATCATTAAAGATTTCAAGCCAGATATTGCTATTGGTGTGGGTGGTTACGCAAGTGGTCCACTTCTATGGCAAGCATCTTCTATGGGTATCCCTACCCTTATTCAGGAGCAAAATTCATACGCAGGTGTAACAAATAAATTGTTGGCAAAAAAAGCTAATAAAATTTGTGTTGCATATCAAAACATGGACAGATTCTTCCCTGCTGATAGAATTATTTACACAGGTAACCCTGTAAGACAAAACCTACTAGAAGGTCTAAACAAAAAAGAAGAAGCATATAAGCATTTCAATCTAGACCCTATGAAGAAAACCATCCTTGTGGTGGGTGGAAGCCTTGGTGCTAGAACTATAAACGAAAGTTTAAAACTTGGTTTAGAAAAAATTGCTTCTGAGAAAAACACTCAAGTAATTTGGCAAACAGGTAAATTCTATATAGAAGACATAAGAAAATCTGTAGCAGAATTTGTTTCTAACACAGGTATTTCTCTAGACAATCTATTTGTTTCAGACTTCATTCCAAATATGGACCTAGCATACTCTATAGCAGACCTTGTAGTGTCTCGTGCGGGTGCTAGTTCTATTTCAGAATTGAGTCTTCTAAAAAAAGCATGCATACTTGTGCCTTCGCCAAACGTGTCAGAAGACCACCAAAGAAAAAATGCAATGGCGCTAGTGGAAAAAGATGCTGCCATTATGATAACAGACGACAAGTCGAGAGACGAACTTGTGGGATGTATGCTAGATTTAATAAAAGATGAAGAAAAACTAAACTCTCTAAGACAAAATATCTCAAGTTTTGCTTGTCCTGCGGCAGCCGAACAAATTGCAATAGAGGTATTTAAAACAATAGGCATTACCGACCCTGCAATACTTTCAAACCGCAAAAGCACAAAACCAGAGCCAAAAAAAGCTAAAAAGAAACAAAGCAACAAAAGATATTTCTTCCTTGGTATTGGAGGCATTGGCATGAGTGCCATAGCTAGATATTTCCACAAACAAGGACACTTGGTGGCAGGTTACGACCTAACAAAAACCCCTCTTACAGAAAAACTAGAAGAAGAAGGCATCAATATCCACTACAAGGACAATATTAGCCTTGTTCCTGTTAAGTTTATGGATAGAGACAATACAGTGGTGATTTACACACCTGCAGTACCAGACAATATGTCTGAAAAAGTTTTCTTCAAAGAAGGTAATTTCACTATGCTAAAACGTTCTGAGATTTTGGGTGAACTTACCGATGGTAAAAAAGCCCTTTGCGTGGCAGGAACACACGGAAAAACCACCACCTCTACCCTGCTTTCTCATATCCTGAACCAAAGAGCAGAAAAGGTGAATGCATTCCTTGGTGGTATATCTAAAAACTATGAATCGAACCTTATAGTAAGCAGTAGCGACCACGTGGTGGTAGAAGCCGACGAATATGATAGATCTTTCCTAAGGCTTAAACCAAATATGGCTATTGTCACTGCCACAGACGCAGACCATTTAGACATATACGGCACAAAAGAAGAACTACTTAAAACATTTGCCGAATTTACTTCACTGATAGAAGAAAATGGCGCACTTGTTATGAAAAAAGGCATTGAAATGGTGCCAAATACCAAAGACAGTGTAAAGGTTTACACCTATTCTGGCACAGAAAAAGCCGATTTCTATGCCGAAAATATAGTTATTGAAAATGGAGAACTTTATTTCGACTTTGTTGGCATAAAAGGCAAAATAGAAAAAGTACAACTAGGAGTACCTATCAAAATCAATGTAGAAAATGCTGTTGCTGCCATGGCTATTGCACAATTAAATGGCATGTCTGCTCTAACAATTAAGAAAGCTGTTCAAACATTCAAAGGCAGTGTCCGCCGATTTGATATAAAGATCAAAAACGATAAAATGGTTTATATAGACGACTACGCACACCACCCAGAAGAAATTAAGGCTTGTGTAGATTCTATCAGAGCATTATATCCAGACAAACGTATATGTGGTATTTTCCAACCTCATCTTTATAGTAGAACAAAAGATTTCTATGCAGAATTTGCAGAAAGCCTATCAAAACTAGACGATGTAATAGTTCTAGACATTTACCCTGCCAGAGAATTGCCTATAAAAGGTGTAACATCAAATCTGATACACAGAAAGATAAAGGGTAAAAAATCTGTGCTATGCAAAAAAGATGAATGCTTGCAAGAACTTAAACATCACAACTTCGATGTTCTTATTACCATAGGAGCTGGAAATATAGACCAATTGGTCAACCCTATTACAGAGTATCTAAACACACTATAGTGAACGAGAAAACAAAACATATTATCTTTACTGTTCTAATATGGCTACTAGTGAGCATATTAGGTGGGTATTGTATATTTTCTATCATCATGTTTGGCAGAAAAGAAAAAACACATATCTGCAAAAACATTATTATAGACATAGACGATAAGTACAACTTTATCAACGAAGAGGACATTACCAACATACTAAAAAGTAAGAAATTGTACCCAATAAACAAACCAGTTTCCCACAAAGAGGCAAATAAAATAGAAAACACATTAAGCAAAATGAGCCTTTCAAAAGAAGTGGAATGTTATGTTGGCGACAGCACTTTATACATAGATATTACTCAGAGAAAACCTGTTTATAGAGTATTTACAAACAATGAGTCTTATTATGTAGATAGTGATAGAAAAATAATGCCTACTTCCAAAAACTTCACTGCAAGAGTACCTATTGTAGTGGGAAATGTAGATAAAGTGCAGGCTTCGGAAGATATTTATGATTTAGTAGAATACATACAAGCAGACCAATATTGGAACAATCTATTCAAACAAATTTATATTACATCAGAACAAGATATTATACTCATAAGCAAACAAGGCGTAGAGAATATTATCTTAGGCAACATTAATGAGTACAAAGAAAAACTTTCTACTCTAAGAAAATGGTACGAACAATATCCAGAAAGGAATTGTGACACTCTCTATAGTAAGATAAATTTAAAGTATGACAATCTAATTTATTGCACAAGAAAAAAATAATATATATGAGTGAAACTTTACGCATAGCAGCATTTGATATAGGCACAAACAAGATAGTGGGTGCGGTATCAGAAAAAACAGAAGATTCTTTTTCTATTATAGCTATAGAAGAGGAAACAACTCGTTCTGGAAGCGTTTATAAGGGAAAGATAAATAATGTTAGCGATGTACTATTTCAAATCGTTAGTATTATAAAAAAACTTAGCAATAAAATAAACGCCAAGATTAATAGTGCATATATTTCCATATCCAACGAAAAAGGTTATCACACCGACGAATGGAAAAAACTGGTTACAGACCTAGAAAGCAGAGGCGTTAAGGTACATACATTAGATAGACTAGATTGTATGGCAGACACATTGATGAGTACTGCCGAAAAAGAAATAGGCTGTCTTTTAATAGACTTCGGCGCAGGTTGTACATCTTTTATCTTGAGAAACAATAATTCTGCAGACAAAAGAGGTATGATACCATTAGGCGGAAACAATATTACAAAAGACCTAACTTTTTTAAATTTAAAAACACAAGAAGCTGAAAAACTAAAAATAAAGTTGGGTACAACCAAGCCAAACAAGCTTCTAAGACCAAATGCTCGCATTATTTTAGAGAAAAATAACAATGTCGAGAATGCAAAATTCACTACCCCACTAAAACTATCAGAAATGATAGAAGACCGTGTCAAGGATATTTGTCTAAGATTCTTGGAACCATTGAAGAAACAAGATGAATTCTCAAAACCAGGCAGAAGCATTATTTTGGTGGGTGGCGGAGCATACCTAAACGACCTACCAGAATGGATAAGCGACCAAACAGGTCTTTCTGTAAAAATAGAAGATAAATTTAATTGGGTAGAGTCTCCAGATGAAATCAATATATACAATGCCAAATTTGCAAGTATAATAAGCTTATTGCAAAACGGCACAGAAGACTGTCGCACAAAAGACGAAACCCTTAAACAAGGTAAAAAGAAAAAAGGTCCTACAAGCCTTTTGGTAAACTTCTTACACAAAGGAATGGACACAATATTTGGTGATGAACAATATAACTAAAATAAATTATGGATTACAATAATACGTTAGAATTTAATGAAACTGGCAAACCTAGTTCATTTATAAAAGTAATTGGTGTAGGTGGTGGTGGTGGCAATGCCGTAAACCACATGTATGGAGAAGGCATTGACGATGTAAATTTTGCCATTTTCAATACAGATTATCAAGACTTACTTAAATCTAAAATCCCTGTAAAACTACAGCTAGGTAAAGCCACAACAAATGGCTTAGGTGCAGGCGGCAACCCTGAAAAAGGCAGACAAGCAGCAGAAGAGTCAAAAGAAGAGATAAAAGACATATTGAAAGCAGACAACACCAAAATGGTGTTCGTCACAGCAGGTATGGGTGGTGGCACAGGTACTGGAGCTGCTCCTATAGTGGCTGGTATTGCCAAAGAAATGGGCATCCTTACTGTGGGTATTGTTACTATCCCATTCGAATTTGAAATGCCTAAAAAGAGAAACAACGCTCTAAAGGGTGTAGAAGAAATGAGCAAAAACGTAGATGCATTACTTGTTATCAACAACCAACAGCTTGTAAATATATACCCAGACCTAGATATGGGCAACGCCTTTGCAAAAGCCGATGAGATCCTAAACGACTCAGCAAAAGGTATCGCAGATATCATTACTCAAACAGGTTACATCAACGTCGATTTCGCCGATGTATGTGCCATTATGAAAGATAGTGGCGTAGCTATTATGAACACCGGTTTTGCAAATGACAATTCAGAAACTCGTGTACTAGATGCCATCAAAGACGCACTTGCATCTCCTCTACTTAAAGATAGCAACATACGCGGTGCACAACGTATCTTGTTAAATATTCATACTTCAAAAGACAACAAACTGACCATGAAAGAAACAGAACACCTAAAAAGGTTCTTGTACAGTATTGGTCATGACATTGAGTTTATTTGGGGTGCGATTTATGACGACAACCTAGAAGAATCACTAAGAATTACTCTTATTGCCACAGGTTTCAAAATAGATGAAATTCCAAGTATTGGCAAAATAGAAAGTTCTGCTTCTCCACTAGATGATGTATTCAGTCAAAAAGTAGCTACATCTACTGTGGTAAAAGAAGAGAAGAAACCAGAAATAGAGAAAGAAATTGTAGAAGCTCCTGTAGAGGAAGTTACAGAAGAAAAAGAACCAGAAGAAGAAATCATAGATTGGGATTCATGGACTTCCGACGAAGACGAAGATGACGAAATACCACCTTCTCAACGTAAGAAATAAGCTATCACCAAATAAAAAGTTGGGCGACTTCTTTAGGAGAGGTCGCCCAACTTTTTATTTTTATTTACTAATTCACTATTATTCTGCATTCAAAATTTCTAATACTTTAGAAGTGATATTATATTTTTGGTTGCCAAATAATATATTGTCCTTGCCTGTATTAGTTAGAATGAAATCATATTTAGCCTCTAGGTTATAAACATTTATTACAGAGTCTATAACTAAGCTAAGTTTTTCAGTCATCTTTTGTTGTTTCACAAGAAGCTCTTGTTCTAGCTTAATACCCAACTCTTGTAGGTCTTTTTGTTTTTTTAGAAGTCTGTCTTGTTCAGAAAGTGCACGATCTTGAGTCAAGAAAGCATTGTGTTGAATTTTATTTTGAAATTCTTCCACTTCTTTTTGCAAAGCAGATGCTTTTTGATTTAGATTTAATCTAGATTTTTCTTCTTCTTGAAGAAGTTCTTCACTCATTTGTTTATAAACATTGTAATTCAAAAGCAAAGAGTCCATTTTTACAAATGCCACAGAAATACCAGGATTTACACTCAAACTATCACCATTCATCAATGGGCAATTTTGATTTGGACATTTATTACATGAAACCACAGCCATTAAAAGCAAAGCAGAAACTACACCTGCAAATAATTTAATAATTTTCATACCTTATTTTTTTATAAATTTTTCCTTCTTTTGTGCTTCAAGGTCTTGTGAACGTACACATTTTATTCCTCTTTTTCTCATCTCTGGATTTGAATCCACATGAATTGATGGAAACTTTCCTTTTTTAGAGAAAAAAACTCTGTAACCCATCAATAAAATTGCAGGAAGCAGAATCACTAATATCAGAAAAAAAGTTTTAAACATAAAATGTGATCATATCAACGTACAAATATACACTTAAAACCTTTTTCTTGTTAATCATTTTTCCTATTTTTGTAAATTATAAACTAAAAACACAGTATTTTAACATTTTTAAACTATATGCAAGATTTTCAACCTAAATACGAGTTAATCTGGGACTACTTTAAAGAGATATGCTCAATACCACGTCCTAGTGGCAAAGAAGAAAAAATAAGAGAATATTTGTTGGACTTTGCTGCAAAAGAAGGCTTCGCTTCAAAAGTAGATAAAGCAGGAAATGTGCTTATCACTAGAGTTGGCGAAAGCCCTGCAATTGCTCTGCAAGCACACATGGATATGGTGTGTGAGAAAAACAACAATGTAGAGCACGATTTCCTTACAGAAGGCATCAAGACCTACATCAAAGACGGCTGGATGCACGCCGAAGGCACCACACTTGGCGCAGACAACGGCATTGGTATGGCAATGATTATGGCTGCAATGAAGTCTTATACTGGAGATAAAACCATAGAAGGCATTTTCACTGTAGAAGAAGAAACAGGGCTTTCTGGAGCAGAGAGAATGGAGAAAGACTTCTTCACAGCAGAAACTATTATAAACCTAGACTCAGAAGAAGAGGACGAACTTATTATAGGTTGCGCAGGCGGTTGCACCACAAAAGCACACTTCAAAAAGGAAGAAGAAGACATACCACAAGTAGGGCAATTCTACATTGAAATAAGTGTAAAAGGACTTCTTGGCGGTCATAGCGGTGGCGATATTCATTTGGCACGAGCTAACGCCAACAAACTTATTGGCGACTTTTTGCGACTAACCAACGAAAAATATGGCATTCAACTTTGCGAGATAAACGGAGGCAACCTACATAATGCCATTCCTCGCGAGGCAAGTGCAGTATTTGTGCTTCCATACGCTCACAGAGAACACGTGAGAATAGACTGGAACATCTACGTGGCAGATATGGAAGACGTTTGGCTAGAGTTTGAACCTAAAATGAGGTTCGATCTTGGTTCTACACGCCTTCGCACCAAAGCGTTTACAAAAGCCCTTACAGAGAAAATCATCAACTCTCTCACCCGTGCCGACCATGGCATAATAGAATGGGAAAACAAAGAACTAAACTCTGTAAAAACCTCAACAAACCTAGCATCTATTAAAACTCTAGAAGAAGAAGTGCTTA
>JAEIGA010001472.1_pt1 | contig 36745 bp, 64 predicted proteins | sample 9270691 | NCBI WGS metagenome assembly JAEIGA01 (sample SAMN17057246, study PRJNA624740) | gut metagenome | biome: biome; isolation source: fecal sample | host: Bos grunniens | place: China: Xizang | collected 2019
GGATCAAATGTACCTTAAGAGCGTTCTTCACAGATTGTGCAAGCGCATCGAGATAGATTTTGACAACATCGAACAGCTTAAATATTTCAATGAAGAAATGGAAATTGAAACTGATCCGAAGGAAATGGCAAAGCGTGATGTAACCGAGAATGCAAATCAGCAGGATTTTGATACTGAAGAGGCTATTGAAGTCGATGCAACAACTGGAGAAGTCATTGAAGGTCAGCAGCAGACAATGTTTGAGGGAGAAGCCAAATGATTGAACTAAAAGTAGATGAAACCAGTGATGCGTACTTAGAAAAGCATCGTGATGTATTAGACGAACTAGCAAATATCATAGATCATAGTCTCGGAGACGAAAACGAGCGAGTGCTGATAAACACATCATTCTTAAAGGATGTTGTTTGGCTATTGAGTGTGGGACACAAAGCATATTTGAACAATCCAAATGATGACTTACACGCAATCAGCAATACTCTCAAGGAAATCTTGCGAGAAATGAAGAAGAGGAAAGTGTGATGGATAAAGTTAATATAACCGAATTATATGGTGCTTGCATCATATTAAAAACACTGATTGAAACTAATCAAAAAGCTATTAATGAGAATAGTAAGAAAAATAATGTAAATATTCCTGGATATGAATATCTGAATAATAGGCTGATGGAACTTTATAAGGAGATAAATGTTGAAATATTTAATCATTTTTCTGGAACTATTAATAACCTTCAGAAAGCAATAGAGGAAACGGAGAATGATTCTTAAATGTCTTTCAACTTCATCTGCTGGCAACAGCTTCATACTTACTAACAATGCAGGAAAGCATCTAATGATTGAAGCTGGGCTGCCATTAGACCAATTAAAGCAGGGGATTGATTTTGATATTGCAAACTGGGAAGGGCTTATCTGCAGTCATGGTCATACGGATCATTCCCTGTCAGTAGAGAAAATCAGAAAAATGGGCATCACGACATACACACCTTACATGGATACAGAACACAAGCGGCTTAAAACACAGATTGGGGACTTCAAGATTGAATCATTCCCAGTACCGCACAATGGTTGTGAAAATCGCGGATTCATAATCAGGGTAGATGGTCAAACAATAATGTTCCTGATTGACCTAGAGTACATGCCCTATGATGTTAGTTCGATTCCAATAGATACCTTAATTGTTGAGTGCAATTACATTGAGGACTTAGTAGATGGAAACCTGCCAAACATTCAGCACAAATGCATGGGGCACAGCAGTTTAGAGTCAACAATAAAGATCATAAAGAATTGCCAGAAGCATTTAAGAAGAGTGTATCTAACACATGCGTCTAAGGGCGTGACAATGGATAAAGACCGAGCAATCAAACGGATATATGAGGAAATTCCGAACTACATTCAAGTCGAGTTTCTTAAAGATAATGTGACTAAGGACATATCCCTTTGTCCGTTCTAAGAAAGGAAGTGAATACATGGATGATAGATTACAGGAGCTAATAGAGCAGAAAAAAGCTCTTGAGCGCGAAATTATGATACTTAAAAAGCAGTCTACTCTTTGCGGGTGCGTAAAGTTGGACAAAGATCATTTTGCCACAGGAAAAGCTGACGAATGGTATGTAGCTGTTTGGATGGAATATTACGATGAATGGACTAGACAGCACAAGAAGGAAAATGGCAGATGGAGAAGCATTATCCGAAACCCAGACAAGAATATTGTTATCGCAAAGATTGATGATGTTATAGCGGATTTAAAAGGACTGAAAGAACAATTAACCAGTACAGGAATTATGGATGAGAAGGAGTAAAGAATGAACACTTGGAACGGCTCAGGCTTTATAAGCCGAGATATTGACATTAAAGAGATACAGACAAAGAGTGGCGAAACAATGAAGATGGCTAGATTTACATTAGCTTGCCAGCGCAAGGGTAAGGACGCCGGAGCAGACTTCATTAATTGTGTTGCATATGGAAAGAACGCTGAGTTTTGTGAAAAATGGATGCACAAGGGTTCAGGCGTAGAGATCAGAGGCCATATTCAGACCGGTTCCTATGAAGGCAAGAATGGCAAGGTATACACTACTGATGTTATATGTGATGAATTTGAGTTTCCGAAGGCAAAGAAGGGCGAAACATACTCTGGAAATGAAGAATCGCAGGCACAGCCAAATGAATCGCAGCCGGCTCCACAGGAACAATTTATGAAGATTCCAGAGAACATTGCTGATAACCTCCCTTTTAAGTAATCAAAGGCGGTGATTGCATGAAACCAATGGAATATGGAATATGCCCACAATGCAAGCTACCACGAGACCGAGAAGGTTACTACTGTACTTTTTGTGCAAAGAAGAACCGGATGCGTCACCAAGAGGACGTTGAATTTTATCTAGCACATGGGTTGTGCAGAATATGTGGTAAGAGAAGAAGCGCACCAGGAACAACATATTGTGAAGAGTGTTCGGCAAGATTATACGAATACACAAGAAAAAGATATGAAAATGATCCTGAGTATTTTCGCAGACATAACAGAACAAGTGGCAAGAAGCGTTATGAAGAATGTAAGGCGGCGGGCATATGCACTAGATGTAGGAAAAGAAAAGCGGCGGTTGGGCGTTACCAATGCCCAATATGCTTAGAAAAAGATGCATTAAGACATAAATACGCAAGGGAGAGAATAGGATGATAAAACAAATGAATGAATCCGATATTCCAGCAGAAACAAATAAGCCTAAAAGCGCTGCATTATGTTTGGCTGATGACATAAAAGAAGCCATTTTAATGAATATCCCGTTTTTTGAATTTATAGGATATGACAGTTCTAAAATCCCATATGTTGTAACTCAAGCTGAAAGAGCTAAGTTTTATGTGTTTCAAAAATTAATCTTTAATGATTCCTATATTAAAATACCGCTTTCAAGGAAGAAATTTTGTGAATCAATAACAGTATTTAAAAGAAAAGTCGGTGATGACTGGCACCTATATTGCAAGATTGATTATGAGTATATGAACAGCACAGAGGATTGAGTTATGGCATATAAAAACTATAAACAGGTATATGCGGTACAGAGGAAATACAAGGAGCAGCTTTTAAGGATAAATCCCGATCTTAACGATGAAAGCGGTATTTATTTTTTGACAAGAGAAGAGGATGGTTTTAAATATGCCTACATCGGGCAGGCTAAACATATCCTCCAAAGGCTTTGCTCTCATATGACTGGGTATCAGCATATTGATTTATCACTTAAGAAGCATGGTTTTTACTCCGAAGATAATCCGGCAGGATGGAAAGTTAACTATATCAACTATCCTGTAAGAGAGCTAGACAAGATGGAGCAGTATTGGATTAAAGGGTACGCAAATCAGGGTTATCAGCTCAGAAATAAGACAAGTGGGAGCCAAGGAGAGGGCAAAGCCAAAATAGACGAATATAAGCCTTCTAAGGGCTACAGGGATGGTCTTAGGCAGGGATACAGAAATGCCTCAAGAGATGTAGCCCATCTGTTTGAAAAGCACCTGGATTATTTGCCTAAAAACAATCCACCAACAAGATTTCAGAAACAGGCAATGGAGAAATTTGAGGACTTTCTAAATGAACATATAGTGCCGGAAGATAACGGGGCATTGGATACGGACAAGATTGAGAGGGAACGCTATGGAGCAACAATTTATCGTGGAAGTGAATAACATTCCTGAAGAAACAGAAGATTGGGTAGTTGCCCGATACAGTTCGGCTACAAGGGATTTGTGGTATTGGGGCAGTTGGGATAACGAGGCGCAGGCAAAAGAAGTTGCGAAGCTGATTGACGGGTTAGTAGTGAGGAAGGTGGTGACAAGCGATGAATAAATTAAAAAAATTTGGTATTCAGATGGCCGCTGTAGTAATGGTGATGATTCCATGGTGTTTTGGTCACTATTGGGATACGGAATTTAGGTACGCATTGATGATACTTCATGCGATTGATACGGCAATAATATATCTGTTGCTTAGAAAAGTAGCCTTTGATGATTAACTATGGCAAAAGAGAAAATAGATGGTTGATTTGATTCGAGAACTATCTCTTCAAAAATGCATTGAATGTTCTCAAGGTGATGTGGAAGAAGCTGAGTGGTGTATCAACTTTGAAGGAGATTCTGGGCATTGCCTTATACTTAAGGATGCTATTGAGAATAATATACAGGCTATTCAAAAGTGGCTGTCATCATTTGATATGGATTCTAAAGATGATTGTTTTAAGGCTATTAAGAAGCTGAAGGAGGCGAGCAATGAAGTTAGTCATTGATATACACAAAAAAGACTATCAATCAATACTGAATAGTGGTCAAGTCCCTTATGGCGTTGTTTGTGCAATTATGAATGGTACACCACTCCCTAAAGGACACGGGAGACTGATTGATGCTGATGAATTAGAGGAATGTAAAGAAATAATGAATACTATTAGCGGTGAAAGCAAATATGCCGTAAGAATGGATGATATTAGAAAAGTACCAACAATCATAGAAGCAGACGGAGGTGGAGAAGATGGTTGATTTGATCACTGAAGTTATGAAGGCACATTGTTACGGCTGTGATGATGGAGAAAATAATGTATCTTGCACAGAACCTTGTGATTCTTATGAGTATACCGAAGAAGCTGTTAATGACGGTCTCAGAACATGGCTATCCTCTTTCAATACGGATTCAGCAACGAAGTGCTTTGAAGCGGTTAATTTACTGAAAGAGAGGCTGGAGCATGAAGGAACAGATCATGAAGGAGATTGAGAAAACCCAAAAGCGAAACGAGCAGATGCTCAAGGCACTCATACCATCATTCTATGAGATAGATTACAATCGAGGATACATTGATGGTCTGAGATATGCCCTAGGGCTGATAGAGAAACACGAAGCAGACGAGCGGTTGCTCAATTCGGATTGGGGAGAGATGGAGGTGCAGGAATGACAATAGAGAAGGTTGATATAAACGCTATGGCAGGAGCTACACCAATGACAATAGCTGATGCAGTAGTGAGAGAGTGCCCAGACAAAGAAATTTTGGAAGATGTTGTGTATTACATCAATGCATACATAACAAGAGAATGGGACAATAAAACTCATACAAAGGAGAACGAAGATGGACGATGATTACAGAAGATTCTGTCTGAAATGTTCATGGAACGACAGCGACTTAGGGTGTACATCACCGAGTGGCGAAGAGATATGGCAATGTCCATTGTACATACATTGTCACCCAGAAGAGGTTAAGGAGTTTGAGCAATCTATGGAAGAATGGGCGAAACGGAAGTCAGAAAGTGAGGATGTAGAATGAGTAGAAAAATAACAATGCCAAAATGCCCATTCTGCGGTAAAGAAAAAGAATATCGTGTAAGCGATTATGATACTACAAAGTTAGTGTCAATGGCAACAGGTACAGGCAGTAGTGATGTAACTATTAGATGTGTGGAATGTGGTAAAGAGTATAAAGTCAGTTGCAATATTAGATTTTACGGCAGAAAGTGAGGATGCGGAATGAGTGAATGGTTTTCAGTAAAAGATAGATTACCAGAAATAAAAGGTGATTACATAGTAACGTGGCAGTGGATAGGTAGTTGGTCAGGGCAAATGTATACAGAGGTTGATGTATGTGAATATCGTGGGGACAGAAAATGGGATACTCATAGAGAGGTGGTAGCATGGATGCCGTTGCCTAAACCTTATAAGGAGGATGAGGAGATTGATGATAAAGAGACAGGAATGACTTTGACACCACACATTGAATCTATACCACTTAATAGGAGGATAAAGAGTGAAGAGTGAAGAAGCAAAGAAAATAATATTCAATCAATGGCAGTCATTCCTTGAGGATAACATAGATTATGGAGGAATAAGCGAAGCATACAAAATGGCAATGAAAGCCTTAGAGCAACAGCCAAGCGATAGCAATATATCAGACCCATGTGATGGATGTAGATATGAATTAAACTCAACCAATGGAAACCCTTGTTATAGTTGTGGAAAGTACAAGCTGACAGAGCAACAGCCAAGTGAGGATTGTATAAGCAGACAGGCGGTTATAAATACAATATTTTATAAGTCAGATAATACTTGCGATGTTGTATTAAGCACAGATTTGATGGATAGAATTAAGCATTTGCCATCCGTAACACCACAGCCGAAGAAGGGCAAGTGGATATATAAGTGGATGAAAGGACAATTTTGTTCTGAATGTGATGAACAAAGTGTGTGGAAATTCAATTATTGCCCTAACTGCGGAGCTTATATGAGAGGTGAAGAAGATGAAGTGGGACATGACTAAGGTTGTTGAAGAAATAGCAACGCAAGCAAAAGAAAATCAAGAAGAATTTATCTTCGAAACTATTCATCCATATTGTGAAAATATTTTGCAGATGAAAATCAACAAAGAAGAACTTAAACGTATTATTTTACGAGGTGTAAGACCAAAGGGGAAGTGGATAAAAATACAAAGCGGTGATAAGGACTTTCCCGAAAGCATAGTTTGTTCACGATGTGAAAATGAGAATAGCCATTTGGATTTTGACGAGCATAGTGAACCAGTAGGAAAAGTATTTGTAACGAGTAAGTATTGCCCTAACTGCGGTGCTGATATGGGAGGTGCAGATGAGACTAATTGATGCAGATGCTCTGAAAACAGAATTAGAAAAGTTGCGTGACGGATGGAACTATTACGGTGGCGAATATGAATCTGCGATGTATCAAGCCTATGACATTTCTGTGGATACTGTTGACGAACAGCCAACAGTACAGCCTCAGAGGAAGAAGGGAAGGTGGATAAATAAATTTGGTAAAGAACAAGGATATGATATTGCAGGCATAAAAACTTGGTATATTCAGATATTGTGTGACAAATGCGGATTTATAAAAACAGCAATAGAGGGCCACACAGGACAGTATCATTACTGTCCGAACTGCGGTGCTGAAATGGAGGTAAAAGAATGAATGAAATATCTAATGAGCAGGTTATTGAAATATTAAAAAATGAAATAAACAACGATCAATTTGTTTTAACTAAACACAGAGAATCAATATATATAGCACTTTCAAAAGCGATAGATGCCCTTGAAATAGAACAACAAATTCTTTATGCAGGAGATTTAAAGGCAGTTTTAACATTTAGCATTGAGAATCGAAAGTTTATCGTGAAAGAGGTGACAGAATGATACCTTTTGTATTGGGGATGATAACAGGTTTTCTGCTTGCGGTGCTGCTGATGGTCATTTACGCAGTAGCAATATCGAGTGGAGACATGAGCAGAAAAGAGGAATCCTGGAATGAGCAAGAACAAACTTTACATGAAAGTGACGAATGACAAGTACGAACTGCCGCTTGCGGTGGCTGAGAGTATATCAGAGCTGGCGAAAATAACCGGAGCGACTAAAGCTAGTCTATTCTCGATATTCAGCCGGCAGCGCAGGGGAAAGAAATATTCTTATTCTTACAGAGAGGTTGACATAGATGATGAAGATTAAAATGCATGGCAAGTACGATCATTTCCCAAATCATAATCCATTGCCATTTGAGCCATATATTGATTGCTATAACGATGTTTCCTGCTTCACGGAGATTATTGAACCTAACAGTATTGCTCTGCTGATTGAGCCTAGAAGCCTTCAATATACATATGAGTGGATGGAGCAAAGAAAACACTGGCGCCAGTTTAAATATATTTTTACCCATGACTCAAGGCTTTTGGAAAGCTGCCCAAATGCCAAGCGGATTCTTTGGGGCAGAGTATATGATACAAATGACATTCCTAAAACCAAAATGGTATCTATGGTGTCGAGTGATAAAGAATATTGCTGGCTGCATAAAGCCAGGAAGATAACGGCCAGAGAGCTTTATGATAACCCGGATGTGGATATTTTAGGAACCATAGATGGGGGAGACTGGAAAAGCACAAGAGAAATATATGCACCTTATCGCTTTTCAGTCGCTTTTGAAAATTATATAGATGATTATTGGTTTACAGAGAAAATCTGTAACTGTTTTGCTAATAAAACTATACCTATTTACTTCGGAGCAAAAAAAATAACAGATTTTTTCAACAAAGATGGAATAATAAGGGTTCCGCACCATGAAGATATACCTGCAGTAATAGACACCTTAAAATGGCAAGGATTTGAACGTCAGTATGAATTAAGACGTGCTGCTATTGAAGATAACTTTGAGAGAGTTAAGAAATTCGCGGATTTTGAGACCTGGTTCTTTAATGAGTACGGAGAATTATTGGAAGGAATGAACAATGAAGAAATTTAGCATTATTATACCTTTTTACAACGCCGAGCCTTATATACATGAGCTGTTGGACTGTCTGAATCCGCAGATTACGGATGAAGTAGAAGTGATTCTGATAGACGATGGCAGCAACGAGCCATTCAAGAGTGAATATCCATGGCTTAAGGTTATCAGACAGGATAACAAAGGACTTGCCGGAGCCAGAAATACAGGAATAGAGAAGTCAACTGGTGAATACCTGGCTTTTATAGATGCTGATGATCTTGTGGCTACAGACTATGTGCAGCAGGTTATCAATAAGATTGATACAGAACACTTCAACATATGTGAAGTAAGCTGGAAAAGCCTTCCGGGAGGCGTTAAACACGATTATAAACTGAATAGCGTAAATGATTGCCTCGGAAATCCTTCGGCCTGCACAAGAGTATTTAAACGATCATATATAGGTAATATTCGTTTCAACGAGCTTAAAAGAGCTACGGAGGATGAAGATTTTAGCCGCCGATTAGGATATATGAAGATCAAGGACAAGTCTGTTATTACGGATTATATGTACTTTTATAGGACCACAACGCCTAACAGCCTTTCTAAAAGATATTTAGCCGGCGAACTTGATGTAAAAAGGATTGTTTATTACTTCCGAGAAGTTACGCCAGATATGTCATATCTGATTGATGAGATTAAGAATGCAGATGAAACAAATGAGGTTTTCCTACTTACACATAACAATCAGATCCCTGAGTTGAAAAGATGGTGCCAGATATTGCCTCCACTGAATATAAATGCGCATGAAGCAAGAGGCGAGAAAACAAACCTTATAAATGTAATCCCGACGCCAATTAGATCCCAGGTCATTATTTGGACAAAATATACATTGGCTATAGGTGGCATAGAGACGTTTATATATAACTTCTGTATGCAGATGAAGGACAAAAAAGACATTATCGTACTTTATGAAACAATGGATCTTAAGCAAATAATGAGGCTTATCCCTCATGTAAAGGTAGAGAAGATAGATTCTGGCAAAAAGTATATATGTGACACTTTGATAGTTAACAGGGTTTTAGACAGTATTCCGGAAAATGTTAGCTATCAGCAATCTGTTCAGATGGTCCATACATGCAGAGAAGCATATGATGGAAAGGTTCCTGACGATAGAGACTACACTGTTTTTGTTTCTGAGGCGGCTAGGAAGTCGTTTGCGGGAGTTTTCCCTAACGAACGGATAATTCACAACATTACATATCCAAGTGCTTCAAATAAGGCTCTTACATTAGTTTCCGCGACAAGACTGGGAACATCTGAAAAAGGCCAGAAGAGAATGTATAAGCTGGCTGAAATGTTGAATAACCTTAACATTCCTTATACTTGGATCATATTTAGCGACAGAACTATGAATATGCCGGATAACGTGCTCTTTATGAAGCCTAAACTGGATATTAAACCGTATATCAAGGCTGCGGATTATTTGGTGCAGTTATCGGATACAGAAGCATATTGTTATTCAATTGCTGAGGCTCTTGAAGTAGGCACCGCTGTTATAGCCACGCCTCTTCCGGTGCTTAGTGAAGTAGGTTTTAAGGTGTCCTATAACGGATACACCTTGCCGTTTGATGTAAAAGAATGGACGGAGGATCAGATAAAGCAATTTGTGCATATTCCACAATTTGAGCATGAACACGACAACGATAAAATCATTAAACAATGGACTGAAATTTTAGGAGATGCCAAGCCTAAGCATGACTACAGTTTTGATAAAAGCAACGTATTTGTTGAGGTTAAGCAGGATTATACGGATCTTGGGTTTCAGAAGTTGTTAAAAAAAGGAACTATTATTTCTATGTCACTCGAAAGAGCGCTTATTGTTAAAAATGCCGGATACATAGAGATATTAAATTAACTCGGAACAGGAGGCTGCAAGATGGCTGAAGTTAAATGGATAAAGATAGCAACAGAGATATTCGACAATAAGAAAATTCGACTTATTGAATCAATGCCTGATGGAGATGCCCTCATTGTTATATGGTTCAAACTCCTTATGGTCGCGGGCAAAACAAACGATGGAGGAATGGTCTATTTTACGAAGGATATTCCTTTCACCGATCAGATGCTCTCAACATACTTCAACAAGCCTATCTCAACGATTCAGCTTGCTCTCACTACTTTTCAGAAGTTCGGAATGATAGACATTGTTGATGATCTTATTCATGTATCCAATTGGGAAGAATATCAAAATGTTGATGGGATGGATAAAATACGTGAACAAAATCGCATCAGAAAGCAAAGGCAGAGAGAAAAAGAGAAACTTCTTCTTGAAGATAACGTGACAAGTCACGTGACCGTCACGGAATGTCACGCAACAGATATAGATATAGATAAAGATATAGATAAAGATAAAAAGAATATATATATTGCGCATTTTGAAGAAGCATGGAAAATCTACCCAAAGAAAAAAGAGAAGTCGAGAGCATATCAATGCTACATGGCTAGGATAAACAGCGGATATTCTGAGGATGAATTATTAACAGCCACTAAGAACTATGCTGCTGAATGCGAAAAGGAAGGCCGCCCAGAGAAGTATATCAAAAACGGATCAACCTTCTTTGGGATTAACGAACCATTTGTTGATTATTTAGGCACTAAGAAATCCACCCCTGTCAACGGTCCTATGGAATACGAAATTGACAATGGGGACACACACCCTCAGATTCCTCCATACTACGGGTTCCCGGCAGAATGGTTTGAGGGCACCGAACCTATAAGAGATAGATTTAAGCCTCTTAAGCAGGTCCAGAACTTCGATATAGGTGTAACGGATGACACGATCTATTCACCGGATGAACTTTGGGACAAGTACATTTTGAGAAAGAGAGGGTATGAGTATGAACAGCAGCTCGGATTTAATGATCGCCCTTGAAGGAGCTATGAAAGAAGCATCAGCAAAACGTGAGCAATGGTTCAAAGAACATCCAGGAGAGGAACTTAAGGACGTATGCCCACTTTGCGGAGGAACAGGTGTTAAGAGAATATATAAAGACATTGAGGGCAACGACAGAGGCTATAGTGAGCGATATGAACCTGGTAGCTATGAATATGTGGTTCCGTGTAGCTGCGTAAAAGCAGGAATGTCTCAGCAGTACAGGAACAATAAGCACTTTTCGAGTGTACCTAACATGTATCAGGATGCGACGTTTAAAACCTTCCGGACAGATATATATAAGTCTATGGATTCTAAGCAACTAGCAAACATAGCAAAAAACGAAGCCATGATGTTTGTTCATCGGTTTGATAAATTCGCTGAAATGGGTATATGCCTTTACCTTTGGTCTAAGGCAAGAGGAAGTGGCAAATCAAGACTTGCATCAACTATAGCGAATGAATTAACTGCAAAAGGAGTCAGGAGCAAGTTTGTAGGTGCCTCAGCTCTGTTAAGTGAGATTCAGGCTTCCTGGGATGATAAAGACACTTCGACACATAAGATTATCGAGAACTATATCAAGCCTAATCTGCTGATAATTGATGATCTTGGAGAGAAGGGAAATAAAGAATGGATTAACAACAATATGTTTTTAATAATAGATAAGCGGTATCAGGAACGAAAGCCAACGGTATTTACAAGCAACTATGACATTATGGAGTTGCCACTTGACACCAGACTTACTGATAGGCTAACCGAAACCTGCAGAAACATTAAGCTGCCGAATGAAAGCATCCGGCAGAATCAAAAAAGCAGGGTGAACGAAATCTTTGGAATGATTAGCAGAGGGGAGAGTGTTGAAGATGTACAGCTTGGATAAAAAGAAAACCGGTAGGAAAATAAAGCTGATGATGTATCAGCGAGGAATAACGTCAAAAGTTCTTGCGGCAAAGATGGGCTATGCTGATAGCTCAACTATAAACAGATGGGTAAGAGGTGAAACAACACCGAGTTATGAAAACCTTATGAACCTGTCTTTAGTGCTTAGATGTGACCTTGAGAAGTTGGTTCATTTTGATGAAGTATAAGTAAAGTTGGAGGCGGCTTTGGAAAACAGAATATCGGATAGTGAATTATTGCGATTCGCTTGTGAAAACGGTATAATGGATTTCGAGGCCGTCACACAACGAGTCACAATGGCAAGAAAGCAAAAATATTTGAAAATACACGCTAGAAGCATATGGTATGCCGAAGATGGGTATTTCAAAACTAAACTACCGAAGGGAGATGGTACATACAAGCTGATAAAGAGGAAAACGAGATCAGCACTTGAGGATGCAATCATAAAATATTATGAATTGCATGAGAATAACAGTTTTAAGCAAAGATTTGATATATGGGTAGACCGTCAGAAAACTATGGGACGTTCTGATAATACAATTGAGAAGTACAAGAGCGACTATAAGCGGTTTTTTAGCGGCTATCCATTTGAAGAATATGATATACGCAATATTAGCGAAGAAAAAATAGCGAAGCACATAACAAAGGTTCTGTCCGAAAAACAAATCCGATGGAGAGCATTGAAAGATGTGTTCGGATACATAGACGGAGTGTTTGAAAAAGCTGTCCGGGACAGAGTAATAGACACCAATCCATGCACATTTATAGATTTGCCTATTTTTAAGTCACTTTGCTATATGCCCCCTGTCAAGACTCTTGCTGAGAGGACATTGAACAAGAACGACACACACACCCTAATTGATAAGCTGCATCATCCGGCAGCACACAACACAAACCTGATGGCCAACTTCGCTATAGAAATGGCATTGCTAACAGGTATGAGAGTAGGGGAATTGGCAGGGCTGATGTGGCAAGACATAATCTTCCAAGAAAATTATATCTGTATCAGGCATTCGGAGAAGTACAACAGAGTGACTAAGGAGTATTACATAAGCCAAACAAAGAACGGCAAGGAAAGGATATTCCCTTTAACGGATCAAATCAAAGAACTTCTTGAAAGAATTAAAAGCTATGAAGAAGAACACGGATGCTTATGCGAATATGTGTTTGCGGATCAGAACGGCAGGCTTCGCAAGACCAAGATTTCAGATGCTATGCGTAACAAAACCATGAGTGATGAGTTCTCAAGCGTGAAATCAATACACGCAATTAGGAGAACTGTAAACAGTCAGCTTAAGTGTAATGGTGTATCAACCACCGTTGCGAGTTCCCTGTTAGGTCATACGGAGAGGGTAAACGAGCAGAATTACACATACGATATTACAGGCATGAATGAGAAAATGCTTATAATATCAGCATTTCAGAGCAAAATAAATACAGGGAACCCTGAGGGAACCCTAAAATCATAACACGAAGATAGGAGAGTGTGACGGTCTTTCGTGTTTGATGTGACGCGCTACAAGGCGATTTAAGAGGATTACATAACTCGGACGTATAAATTATCAAGAATAGAATTAAAATCGAATTACAAGGCTAATAGGACGGTTAAAATGGCAAATATAAAAGCACCCCTGTCGCTGATGACAGAAGTGCTATTTTTTTATGCATTTCTTTCGGCAATTTCTTTTCTGAGATTGTACCAGGTCTTGCGGCTCTTAACTCCAAGTTGTTCACAAGCGGCACTAACAGTTAATTTGCCTTCAAGGATTTCTTTATCGAGCTTTGCGAAAAGGTCAAAGTCGATAGGCTTCTTTCGATACTTGCCCTCTTTAACAGCTATAGCTATTCCCTCGGCCTGGCGCTTCCTGATATTATTACGCTCAGTCTCAGCAACGTAGGATAGTATCTGCAGGACAAGATCAGCTATAAAACGGCCTGTAAGGTTACTGTTTTCAACTGTAGTGTCGAGTAGTGGCATATCCAAGACTACAATATCAGCCTTAATAGTCTTTGTAATCCGGTTCCATTCCTCAATAATCATATCATAGTTGCGGCCCAGACGATCAATGCTGTGGATATAAAGAATGTCGCCTTCCTGTAGCTGTTCAACTAGCCTGTTATACTCAGGCCTATTAAAATCTTTACCGGACTGTTTATCGGTATATATGTTATTAGGATCTATGCCATGTTTAATCATGTTTTCGAGCTGCCTGCTCTCATTCTGGTCTTTTGATGATACTCTACAATATCCATACTTCATAACAACACCTCCAATAGCGTATATCAACTTATGTTTCTATACATACTATACAACTTGCTACACACAAGGTCAATGACAAAAATATGACTTTTATATCGAAATTCACTTCCCCTGTTAAATAATAACCAGATCTGAAAGCAGGAGAGGGGCACACACATGCAAAATAAAATGGGCCTTTCCCTAAAATAAAAAAATTTTTTGAAAAAATTTCATATAGAAATCACCCCTGTCAAAATTTTTCCGAGATCCTGAAAAAAATCCGGGACACACACACCCGGAAATTTGATCCCCCTCCCCCCAGGCTTTTCATTTTCGAGGCCGGGTTAAAGGCCTTTAACTTTAAAGTGTCTGACAATTATCTAATAGTCTGACAATTGCACCAAAAACCGCGTAAATTGTCACGAAATTGTCACAAAAGGCCGCTATAAGGCGATTTAAGGCGTTTTTGGTGTCTACCCTTATAATATATCGTTTTTTGCTTTTTACGGGCCTGTATGGGCTTTGTACGCGGTCACAATAATAATATAAAACCGGGTTATGTTTCCAACAAAGAAACATTTTATATTTTGTTGTGGTTCCGGGCGGCCTTGTTTGATCCGGTCCGGGTGTATATCATGCCGGGCGCCGGTTCCGGTTTTGGGCCCCTTATACGGCTTTTTAAGGCCGTTATAATACCGGGGCGGGCATTTATCCGAATGGAGCTATAAAAGCGCTTAAAAGGGCGTTAACGTGTCCGGGAATGATCCGGGCGCGGCGCAATGTTTCCAGAAAATAAAAAAGCCCCGGCGGGGCTGAATGCATCCAGGGCAAAAGAAAACCCGCCACGGCAGGCGGGTTATATTTATATATTGTATTGTTTTGCTAACTCTTTTAATTTGTCGTTGCTTGCATTAATCAAAAACAATTCAAGTTGTTTTTCGCGGCCTTTATAGGCCGGTAACATTGCGCAAAATACTTTTTCTAATAATTCATATATATTATCATTTTTCATTTTTCCGGGCCTCCGTTCAAAATTTCGGCGCTATGATTTACAAAGTATAAAATTAATAAGTTTATTTCGGCGCCGGTTATATTAAAATTTTTGTGTAAATAATTTGATATTTTATTATATTTTTCAGCGTTTCCGGGCTTGTATGCATCTTTTAATAAATCATTTATATTCATAGTTTTTAAACCTCCATTTTTTTATTATGGGCCCGGTATGAATCCGGGCCGCTGCTTTATTATCTGAAAAAATCAATTATTATATCCATCAATTCGATATCGCTTTTATTACGGCAATAGTAATAAGTGTTAAACTTAAACCCCGCAAGCGTTAAACAGTCGCAAGCGACTTTTTCTAGTTGTTCACGGTTCATAGTTTCCAGATTTGGCATTGTGTCCCCGGCCGGGTTTATTGGTTCCGGTTCCGGTTTTGGTTCCGGTTTTGGTTCCGGTTTTGGTTCCGGTTTTGTGATCGTTTCAACCGTTACGGGTTCCGGCGTTGGTTCCGGTTCCGGTATTGATACCGGCGCGGGTTCCGGTTGCGGTTCTGGGAACCGGTAAAAATCCAGTAATTTTTTAAAACCTCCGGCCGTATAAAAGATAAATAATAGTAATATACAAAAACTTAATACCATGTTTTAAACCTCCGTTTTTTACATTTCAATATAAAACGCGGTATATTTTCCCGTCTCCGTATTACTACAATTGTAATACTCAAACGAATTAACCAAATTATTAAAAAGGTTTTTAGCGCTTATTTCGTCGGTTATATATTCAGTGTGGCGGGCGCGGTTTATATTCGTTTCAGGGTGCCACGGTCCAAACGGGCGCAAGTTACACGGGCATAATATAACGGTTTTCCCGGCTATATAAGCGGCGCGGGCGGCGCGCTTGCTGATCCTTGTATATTCTTTTTTATCTGTATCATTTATAAATGTGTATTTATTCATAGTTTTTAAACCTCCGTTATTATTTTATTTATCGTATTTTTATATGTTATCGCGTGCGCGTCGTTTGTTAATTCAAGAAAATTATTAATTGAATACTTGCGGCCGCGATCCATTTTCCAACTATACATATTTATTAAATCAATCAATAAATCTAACATGTTATAGTTTTTAAATGGGCACCCGGCCGGGTTGCATCTTTTTAAGCGTTCAACCGTTGCGGGCTCCATATTTAAACTAACTTTGTTATAATTGCATATAATATAATTTTTCATTTTGTGCGCCTCCATTTATAATTTATATTGTTCTTTTATATTCATAGCTTTTTTTACGTCGCCGCGATTCATGCAATAAATATATTCAAGTCTTTTATAGTGTCGGTTTTCGGCATTTTCGGCGGCCGTTGCTTTTAATTGATCCGGGGCCCCGGTGAAAACGTTTTCACATTCGGCGCGGGTGCCTATGAAATATTTACGCCACGCGGGGCGCGTTTCGTATTCATAAAAAACCGGAATAAGTACGCAATATTTATTTTCATATTTTACAAGTAGTTTTGTATCGTTCATGTTTTAACCCTCCGTTTTTTTATAACTATCGTTTATTATTGCATTCAGTAAACCGGCCGCGGTTGCGGCGTTGTCGTTATGCATCCCGGTGCACCCTTTTACAAGTGCGCTATACATTGCACTATATCTATCAAGTATTTCAATAGTTTTTTCTAGGGTGTTTTTTTCGCGTTCATTAATTGTTATATTCATTTTTACAACCTCCATATTTTAAAATTTGTTTATGTTTCCAGAAACCCCGCCGCCGGTATTGATCCGGCTTTTGTCCGTAACCGTTGCAAGCGTGGCGGGGGGTAGTATTTAATTGTTTATAGCGGCGTGTCTACTTCAACAAAACCGGCTATATTTAACCATGTTATTATTTTGTCGCGGTCCGTTTTGCTTATTTCGATAAAATCATCACGACAAAACCAATGCGCCGCGGTTCTGCTGAAAATCTTTTTTTCATGGTCAACAATGACAATTGATCTGTACCCGTTCGGGTTGCGCTTGCACGCGTAACGTATAATCATTTTTTAAACCTCCATTTTTAAATAATTGTTTTATATAAATAGTTACATGTATGATTTTTGTATAATGCATCCGGGGCGGCGGTGTTGTAGTCGTCAAGTGCTTTTTCGAATGCATCCAGGGCCGCAAGTGCTTTTTCATATTTTTTAATAATATTTTTTGCGGCGGTTGCGGGGTTTTCGGTGTATGGTTCCGGGGCGCTCATTTCATCCAGGGCGGCCGCATTTATTTTGTTGTCGTCAAGTAGTTTGATCCCGTATGGAGCTATTATTTTTATTTCGTTGTAGTAGTCATCCGGGAAACGGGCCGTTATTGTGTCGGTGAAAATATAAGCGTGAAAACCGCCCGCGGTGAAAATTTCGTCGTGTATTTTCTTTTTTGTTTTTTCTCCGTACGGCTTGCGGTCATACTTTTTTAAAACGTCTTTTATCACGGGCATTATTTCAGCAGCGGCGGCGGCCTTGTAATTGTCTTTTAAGTAATAAAGCGTTATTTTGTCCGTGTATATTGCATTTTCAACCGCTTTTATATTTTCGGCGTTTTCCTTGAATGCTTTTATAAGTGCGTCGTGTTTTGTTCTGTCGCCGGAAACGGCCGCCGCGCGTCTTTCGTCCAGGTTATAAAGGGCGGCGCGCTTGTTTTCGTTTTCCTTAATCCTTGCGCGGGTGCGCTCCATTTCGTTTTTTAACTGTTTAACTGTTTTCATTTTCAAAACCTCCGTTTATTAATTATTTTCGTTGCGTTCCGTGATGATATAATCCGTCACAATGTCAAGCACTTTTTCAAGTTGTCCGGCGTGGGTTTTGTCCCACTCCATTACTTGTTTATTAGTGGCATAATAACCGCGGCCGAAATTAAAATATAATTCGGTGTCTATCCAATACATTAACCAACTAATAGCAACGTTGCGCGGCTTGCGGCGGGTGTTGTATTTTTCTGCGCTTGTAGGCTGATCGTTATCTGCGACAATTTCAACACAATGTGCGATATAACCAATATCAATCGCGCCGGTGTTGTCCGTGTAACTGTTTAAAATGTCATGTGTATAATTTGTATTAGTATGCATTTTTTAAACCTCCGTTTTATATAATCTTTGTTAATGGTTCCGGGCGTATTCTTTGTAGTAGTGATCCGGTTTAAACCTTTACCGGTTCCGGGGTAAACCTACAAAAAACAGCGTGTAACAATTGGATTTGTTATACATATAATAATACTATATAACGTGTTTATCTATAGACACAATACACAATTATATAACGTGTTTATTGTATAATATGTATAACGTGTTTATATTGATATACAAAATCAACAAAAGATCAGGCTATATAATGTGTTTATAGCGTGTTTATATATGCAACTTGCATAAATTTGTTATATAAACTTGCTATATAAATTTTTATAATTTATAATTTTTTTAAAAAATATAACTGAATGGAGGCCGGAAACATGACAAAAGAAAATAAAACACCGGATTATACACGCGCCGCGATTGATAAATATAATCAAAAATTTGATCGTATAACGGTAAATTTTCCAAAAGGGACAAAAGAACGGATAAAAGCCGCAACAGGTAAAACGGCGGGCGGTTTTGCTGTTGAATGTGTTATAAAAGAGCTTGAACGGATCGAAAAAGAACAAACAAACGAATAACAACAAAACCCCGGCATTATATAACCGGGGTTATTTTTTGCCCGTTTCCGGGCGTTGTGGGGCCTTTTATGGGCTCTTTTTTGTTTGCTGAATGCATCCGGGGCCGGCGGTTTTTATCGTTCAAATTATGCCCAAATTATACAAATTACGCCCCGCCGAAATAATCCCAGAAAATACAAATTGTGCTTAATTTGGGCGACTTTTGAATAAATGGGGATTTTTTCCGGGTCTTACATTGTGTTTTTTTGCCCGCTGTTTTATAAGGTTCTCAAACGGTGCAATTATATATATATAAATTTGGGGTGTTGAATATGAGTAAAAATAAGATTGATTTAAACACGTTAGAAAACGACGTAATGACGGCATTATATAAAGCACTTGACACAATGGGATTTAATAAATCCGGGGTTGATCCTGAAAACCATAAAAGGATTATATCTCATAATCAATTAAATTTTTGCTTCAGGATGATTTATAAAAACGTTTTTAAACCTAATCAAAATATGATTAATAATCAAAAGTCTATTATTGATTATGAAAATATAGAACAATTACAAGCTGTCGCTGATCTGTTTTTATATATTTGTGGTTTATATAATAAATCGTTGGGTTTAATGTCATTTAGCTTTATGACTGGGATTGATTACAAAACTATTTATAATTGGGTGTCTGATCAGGGTAAAAAGCTAAACCCGGAACGGTTCCAAATATTAAAATATATACAAGAATCACATAAGGCCGCTCAAATAAGCTTATTAAATGAGTCGCCCGTTGGGGCGCTTGCTGTCGCTAATAACGACGTTGAAACGGGGCTTGAATGGGCCGCAAAACAAGCAATAACCGCACAAAATAACGCGGTTTTCTTGATACCGTCGGAGCGGCTGCAGCGTTTAAGCATAACGGCCCACGACGAAAACAGCACAACGGGAAACGAATAAAAATATATTGTGCAATTTGACGGTGTATATCATGTATACTCAGTATACAAAACGGCCGTTTATACGGTCCACCGGATCAGGTCCGGAACGGCGCCGGGGGCGGGGCCCCTGTACAGGGCGGGCATTTTGGGGGCGGGTTAGCCCCTCAAGTTCCGAAAAAACAAAAAATCCCCATCTTGCTAATAATAAATAAACGGAGAGTCGTAATGATTATATTAGAGTTAATAGCAATAGACCTAGTGATAGGGGCAATACTAATAGTGATCTATGGGGATAGAGTAAAAGAATGGCTGTACGAAGAAGACGACTATAACGATATATTACATAAAGAGCCTGATATAAAATATCCAGTGATCGAGATAACGGGGTTAACGGATCATGAATGTAAACGCCATTGGATAGAAGGTGGAGATGCCTATCGAGATGAAAATGGGGATTTACATAGACTTCCTAGCCGGTGGCAAGAAAAGGTAATCCTAACAAAGCCGTTAGACCTTGAGTGTGGGAAATACGAAGTTGTAGTCAAACAGGCCATACCAGAGATACGATTTATCGGGTGGTTATGTGAAGATAAGAAAACGATTATAGAATATTAGCAATTGATCCTACGAAGGATTGATATAAACTGCCGTGGTGTATACAACCATGGGTGCTATGTAGCTTAATGGCAAAGCTTCGGTGAGTGGTAAGGGAAAATTTCACCTGAATTATCCTTGATGCGGGTTCAAATCCCGTCATAGCACAAGGAACTTAACACGCCTCTTAGCAATGCGGACCAGGTTAAGTCTTAAGACGGTTTTCTAATTAACGTCAGGAAATAAGAAATTAGAGAAGCAATGTGACGCTAACAGCAATTAAACAAGCGAATTTGGGATTCAATTAAGCGTCATGGCAGAGTATATGAGGGAGCAGAGATGTTCCCTCGGAGTAATGCACCGAACAGAAGTTCGCCGGTTACAAGTCCGGGAGGAAACTGAAGATGGTAGCGATAATAATAATCCTGATAGCGGTAATGATCTTGCTGCTGAAGGATGAAGAGTAAGGTGTTAAATCTTGCCATAAGATTTTTCATAAGTATAACCTCTTGCTAAAGCAAAGGCGCCGTGACAGCTTACAGGAGCATACCGCAGGGTTAGTCGGATGGTTTAGCGGTATCGGGAGTCGGGCCCCGGTCACGGATTTGATGTAATGTCGATGCATCATAACAACACCCTGGAGGATCAGAACTACCCCATAATGGTTTTGATCCTCCCCCATGTATCATAATGTCTCTCTTTACATAATATTTTTTATTCCCGATAGGGCGGTTACTCAGGAAAGTGGCTGCCCTATTGCCCAATAAGGAGAGTTAAATGAGGATAGAAGCAGATTTGGCATCCATGAAATGTCATTTTGAGAACTGTATACACTACGAAGAAGGGATATGCAGAGATAAAGAGTCACGAGAATACTGCATAGAGATAGCATTAGCTGTATTATGTGCAGACGAAACGAAGGAAGAACAGAATGGCGATAAATAGCGAATATAAGAGAGCTATAGATATGACCATAGAAAACCTGCGGAAAGAAGGCCTGCAACTAGACTATTATCTGGATTTGCAGACATGCTGCCAGCTAGGTTTCCTTTATGATACGGAAAATAAGGACTATTACAAGATTTATTCGGACTATATCAAGGAAATAGCCCTAAAGGAAGTAGTCGAGGACGAAAAGAATGCTGAGACCTGGCGAAACCTGTACTGGGAGATAATGAAGCTGGAATCGTTCTGGTATTTTGAGTCGTATCTGATATACATGGAGCATAAGCGCCCTTATGAACGTAGATTTTATGAACCAAGAAGAAAAACGCAACATATTGTAGCGGAAGATCTTCAGGCCTTGGAATACAGCAAAACCACAAGGATGTATACGCTTTCGGAGCCTGCGCGTATTGGAAAGTCGGGAATGATCTTGTTTTTCCTATCCTGGATTATTTTAAGGCATCCACACAGTCACAATGCAATGGGTACTTATTCGGGACCTGCTGCAGAGCATTTTTATAAAGAAATCTTAAAGATATTCACTGAGGATGAGTATTGCTTCCAGGAATTATATTCGTATTTTAATCCTGATGAGAAGTTCATTACTGATAAATCTGCTGAAAAGATGGCTATATATTTTACAGGAATAGAAAATTTTCCAACGATATGCTTCAGAGGAATTGACGGATCATGGACAGGAATCATTGATGTTAGCGATGATGGCTATCTGGCTGTTGATGACCTTATTCGAGACAGAGAACATGCATTGTCACAGACACGTACAGATAAGACATTTTACGAGTATACAAACAAGATGATGGACAGAATGCACCAGGGCTCTAAGCAGTTAATGATTGGTACATTATGGAATGTCTTTGATCCTATTATGCGAGTAATGGAAATTAATAAAGACGATCCTGATTATGTATTCAGACGGATTCCGGCATTGGATGAAAATGACGAAAGCAATTTTGATTATGAATATCATGGTTACAATACAGAATACTACCGGAAGCTCCGTGATCAGATGATTAAAGGAGGAATGGAGGCAGATTGGCAAGCGAAGTTCCAGCAAAAACCGTATCGAAGAGAGGGTATCCTTTTCCCAAGCGATGAATTAAGGATGTTTAATGGCATTCTTCCGGTGGATCACAAATACACATTTGTAACCGTATGCGATGTGGCCTTCGGAGGCGGCGATAGCGTATCAATGCCAATAGGCTTACAGGATGAAGATACCGGATGGATATACATAGTAGACTGGTATTTCAGCAGTAGTGGCGTAAAAATCACTGTTCCTGGCGTAGTTGATATGCTTATGAAATATGGAATAAAAGAAATCACTTTTGAGAAGAATAATGGTGGACAGTTATATGCACAGGATGTTCAGGAGGAACTTGAGAAAAGACGGTATATATGCAGTTGTAACACGAAACCAGCACCGAATAGTATCTCGAAGAGCGATAAAATTAAAGGCTGTGAAGGAAAAATAAAGGCAATGTTGATTTTCCTTGACAATACGAAACATGATAAAGAACGAATGCTGGAAGAGGGCATAACATATTTTGAACGTAGTCCTCAATATGAAAGGGCTATGTCAGAATTATCAATGTTCGCCTCAATAGGAAGCAATGATCACGACGATGCAGCAGATTCAATCTCCCAGCTTTGCTTGAAGGCCTTTGGAGATTTGAATGCTTTAGCTGAAGTTGAAGTGTTTAGTAGGGCAGTAATAGGATTTTAGGAGGGGTAAAATGACAGCAAAACAGTATTTACAGGATTACAAGAGACTTGAAAACAATTACATTATGGCAATTGAAGAGTACAAGAATGTTGAACGAGAGATGGTGTCAATTAAAAGTCCTAATCTGGATGGCGATAGAGTCCAGACTAGCCCTCAGAATGATCCTATTGGAAAGATTGTAGTCGATCTTGAGGACGAAAAAGCCAAAATTGGCATCAGAATAGTAAAGCTTAGGGCGCAAATGACAATTGTGCGTAACCAGATCTCGGAGATGGAGAATACCAATGCTGAGTTTGGACACATCCTGCTGCTCAGGTACGTTTTATACAAGGACTGGAAGTTCATTTGCTCTCAGTTAAACATTTGCAGAGCCCAGGCAAACATTGTTCATGGCAAGGCACTACTAGAATTTGACAGCAAATATGGCACTAATTTTCATAGCAGATAGAAATCCTAGACAAAATAGACATAAATAGACAAAATAGACATTGCAATACATTGTAGAATGTGATTTATATAGACTTGGATAGATATAAAAACACGCCCCTGGCTAACCGCTGGGGGCTTTTGTTTTGTGAGGTTTGGTATGAGCAATCCAATAATGTTTGAAAAGAATATAAGACCATTTGCAGCTACCGTGGATGATTATGGATATGGCAGGCTTGTTATATATACGGACCAATCACAGATTACGGATCAGAACGTTGTAGAAGAACTCCGGAATGCATTGTCATATCACAATATCAATGTAGAGTGCATTAAATATTTGGACAGATACTATCGAGGCGATCAGCCGATACTGTATCGAGTTAAGAAGGTTAGACCAGAAATAAACAATAGGGTTGTAGAGAACCATGCGCTTGAGATAGTTGATAGTAAGGTTGCGGATCTATACGGAGAGCCAATCCAGTATGTTTTAGCTGATTCAGAAAATGAAGTGAAGGCTAAGCAGATGGAGACACTTAATAAGTATATGAAATCTGAGGATAAGGCAGCGCTTGATATAGAGAGAGGACGTTGGGCCTCAATCTGTGGTACATCATATTTTTATATAGGCAAAGAAAACAGAATGCCTAAGCAGTTTGATGAGACACCATTCTATATTAAGTGTGAGAATCCTACAAAAACCTTTGTTGTTTATTACTCTGATGATAATACACCTGCATTTAGTGTACAGATACGCCGCAATGATAAGGGCGAGTTATATCATGTGTATACACCACAGATGCACTACATTATTCAGGGTGGAGTCATTATTCATAAGGAGCCGAATGGCAATGACATGATTCCGGTTATTGAATATCCGAATAATGAGCGCAGGTTATCTGATATAGAGATAACCATAGGAATCACGGATGCAATAAACAATATGCAGTCTGACAGATTGAACGCAATAGATCAGTTTGTACAGGCTTTTATTTTGTTCAAAAACAGTAAGATTGATGCTGAGACATTTAAGAAGCTTAGAGTTGAAGGAGTGTTAAGCATTAAGGATACTGCAGATAACAGAACTGCAGATGCAAAGATGATGACCAGCGAGCTTTCACAGGATGGAACCCAGACAAGTAAGGATGATCTTTATAATAGCCTTCTTACTATTCAGGGAATGCCAAGTAGACAGGAAGCATCTGGTGGAGATACAGGACAGGCTGTTGCTCTTAGAAATGGTTATTATGCTGAGGAAAAGAGAGCTGAGCTTAGGATTCCTATATTCCAGCGATCAGAGAGAATGATGCTTAGATATGTTCTCAATAAGCTTAGGGTTTTGGAAAGTTTTGACCTGACAATATCTGATATAGATATAAGACCTAACCGTAGCAAACTTGAAAACATGATGGTTAAGGCTCAGGTTCTTCAAATCCTTCATCAGATTGGTGTCGATGATGCAGTTTCTATGAAGTTAGTAAATCTGTTCTCAGATGCTCAGGATGCAATTATGAAGTCGAAAGACAGAATGGCCGAGCATTTTGACAGCCTTATTAATAAGAGCACGCAGACTGAGACGATAAATGTAAATGAGGATCAGACAGAGGTAGACGATGGCATTACAACGGTTTGATGAATTTAATAATCTATCAACACGCTGGTTTGAAAAGATGACTATTTCTGAAGCAGGAAAGAAAAAACGCGTTCAGCTTTCTCTTGATTATTGTGAAATCATATTAATGCTATTTTATATGATTACGGAAGAAGAATATGAAGCTGATGAATGCATAGCCTTTTTGGAAGAACGGTTGGTTATTCTTGCTGAAAATGCTTTGGGCCGTGAAAACATGGCATATATAAACGATTGGGCCAAAACAAAAGCTGAAGAAATAGTCAACCAAACTCTTACTAAGTATGAAAATGAAATAGAAGATTCTGCAGAACCGAAGCCAGAAAAACAGGAAGCCCTTAAAGAAAAAAACAAAGAAGAAAAACAAGAAGATCAGGAACCAGAACCGGAAACTGACGAAGAACCCGATGAAGAGAAGAAAATATCAATACCTGATTTTAATGTTGAAATTCCTGAGCAAGAATATTGGACTTCTGATGAAAGAGGATTGCTGATCGGAATAGAATTGTCTATGACAGTCTATAATTTTGGGGATTTATGTGATGCGATTGATGCAGGAATGAACCACAAGATATGGGTAGCCTGCGAAGATGACAACGTTAGAATGTCACATCAAGTAGTTAATGGAGCCGATATTCCCATAAATGATTTGTTCAATGTCGGACATTCATATCTATTAATGCCAGGAGATACAAAAAATGGTGCTGAAGTAAAAGAAATTGCAGGCTGCAGATGCCATTTATATTGTTACAAACGATAATACCGCCGCTCAAATATATGAGTAGGCGGTTTTATTATACAAAAAATTTGCATGCCGATAGCGTAATCATGGCAGCACAGCAGATGCGAACTGCGATAACAAAGCGTGTGTGAAAGGAGTCAATATGACAAGACAGGACGTAATGAAGATTTTCCCAACAGCAACAGAAGAGCAGATAACAGCATTTCTTAATGCAAATGGATCAGAAGTGAATGCTGAAAAGGAAAAGAACAAAGAACTCAAGGACACTTCTAAGGAGCTTGAAGAAGCACAGAAGGAACTTGAAGCGTTAAGAGCCAAAGCTGAATCTGGCGCACCTGATGATTGGCAGGCTCAGATTGACAAGCTTACTGAAGCAAATAACAAAGCTCAGAAAACCATTAAGAACATGCAGCTTAAGAATGACCTTAAGGATAAGGGATTTTCAAACGATGATGCTGACAAGTTCATTAAGACAATGGAAGAGGGCGGCGATATTGCTGCAGTTATGGGCGAGTTAAAGAAGAGTGTCATAGCATCATATGACAAGGAAAGAATGAATAACACAGGTGATCCTGATGGCAGTGATGGTCAGAATCCGGATGGAAAAGACCAGGCTAATGAAACTTATGCAAAAGAAATTGCAGGTTCTATAGGTCGAGGATCTAAAACATCCAACGATATAGTAAATGCTTATCTTTAAAAAACTTTATAGGAGGAAAACAAAATGAAGTTTACAGAATCAAGCGTAACCTCTTCACCAGAGATTCTTAAGAGACGTCTTGGTGGAGAACTTTTCGTGCCTGTAACAGTTGCAAACGACGCTTTTACTAATGGCGTGTGCAAGGCTGGTACACCGATGACAAGACTCGGTGCCAAGGTTACAGGAGGCACAGGAGCAGAAGGAATACTGCTCAACGATGTTTATTCAGATAACCCTAATGGTTCCCTGATCGTAGCATTTGCAACAGTTAATTCAACTGTAGCTGCAGCACATTCAGGTGTTACTTACGGTTCAGAGCTTAAGGCAGCTCTTCCAAACATCGTATTTGACTAATTAGGGAAGGAGGAAATAAACAATGAGTATTAATGTAAATGATATTTATACACCTAGAATAATTGCTACTGTACATGAGGAAGTAGCAAGCAATAAGATTCCTTACCTTGGTGTTGGACTTTTCCCAGCTCAGAAGAAGATGGGACTTGATCTTAAGTGGATCAAGACTTCTAAGGGACTTCCAGTATCCCTTAAGCCAAGTGCTTTTGATGCAGTATCAACAATCAGAAGCCGTGAAGGTATGGAAATGCAGGAAACAGAGATGGCATACTTCAAGGAGTCAATGCTTATCAAGGAAGAGGATGAGCAGGAGCTTATGAAGCTTGAGGACGCTTCTAGCCCATTCTTCCCAGAAGTAAGAGACAGAATCTACAATGATGCTGAGACTCTTATTGAGGGCGCTGAGGTTGTTCCTGAGAGAATGAGAATGTCTCTTCTCGCAAATGAGAATGGTAAGCCTTCAATTTCAATCCAGGCTGATAACGCTACATATGCTTATGACTATGATCCTAACGGAACATATGCATCAACAAACTTTACAGAGCTTAGCGGCACTTCTCTTTGGAGCGATACTGAGCACTCAGATCCTATGCAGGATGTTATGGATGCTCAGGATGCAGTTGAAGCTAAGACAGGTACACGTCCTTCAAGAATGATTTGTTCTAAAGCAGTTATGAACCTTCTTAAGCAGAATAAGAAGATTAAGAACTATATCCTTGCTCAGAATACTACAGCAAATGTAATTATTACAGATGCTAGAGTTAAGGAAATCTTCTCAACAGAGCTTCAGATCACAATCATCGTTTACTCAAAGCAGTACAAGGATGAGGCTGGACAGGTTCAGAAGTTCTATCCTGACACAATGGTTACTCTTCTTCCGGATGGCACACTTGGTACAACTTGGTTTGGTATGACACCAGATGAGAGAACCGGTGTTAAAGATCCATCAAAGAAGGTTGCTCTTGTTGAGACTGGTATCGCAGTTTCAGTTAAGCTTACTGATGATCCAGTTCATACAAAGACAACTGTTTCTGAGATCGTTCTTCCATCATTCGAGAGAATGGATGAGACATACATGATTAAGGTTGCTGGAAATACACCTTCTGCATAAGGAGGATTCCACATGATTACTAATCATCGTATTAAACATAATGGCATTGTTTACCCAGCCGGTACAGAAGTACCGGTTGGATATGACAACAAGCCGGAGACAATAGAAAAAGTTGTTGAGGAAACGGCTGAAACAAAGCCGGCAAAACCTAAGACAACAACTAAGAAAGCAAAGAAGTAACGAGGTACTACGAGCATGAATGAGAACACATTGGAGCAGCTCATCAAGGAGTTATGCGACGACTTAGAAATAGCGAATGATACGGAGGATTCTGAGTATAAAAAGCTCATTTCAAAACTCAATAGTGCAATAAAGGCAATCACTAGGATCATCAACTTTCCGGATTATTACGATGAGCAGATGAAAAAGGATTACCTGGAAGATTACTATGATAATGTTAAGGACTTGACACTCTACGATTACCTGCAGGATGGCGCGACAGGGGAACTCACCCATAATGAGAATGGTACAAACCGTACATGGAAATCAAGACGCGAATGCTTCCTGGGAATTGATAGTTTTGCAAGCTCTTTTTAAGTAGTTGTGCCTATTCGTGTGTTGTCCCTTCGTGACATTCGGATAGAAGGGTGCTTGCTTATACTTGGTGGCGGGTTGCAAGCTTAATTTATAGGAGATAAGAAAATGGCAACAACGATTATTACTATTGTTATTGCGGCATTATCGTTGTCATTATCTGCTTACGTCGCTTTACGAAATAACCGTAAATCAGACGATAAAGATATTGCTGAAAGAGTCGCAAGAGATACAAGAATTGATATAAAGCTAGAAGAAATTACAAACTACGTCAAGGAAATACGAGACGACAATTCTGAACAGAAGAAGCAACTTGCTGACCTGAACAGAGAAATGGTAATTGTTCAGCAGTCAGTTAAATCAGCACATCATAGAATAGATCGTATAGAAGGGAAGGAGGAAGAATAAAAATGCTTAACGGGATTAAAAATGATATTACCAACAAGACATTTTGGAAGGCTACGGCAATTAGGGCTATTAAGACTATATGCCAGACCGCCATAGCTACTATTGGAACAGCAACTCTTCTTGAGGAAGTTAAGTGGCCTATGGTTATCAGCGCTAGCCTTTTAGCTGGTATCCTTTCCGTTCTTACTTCTATTGTAACAGGACTTCCGGAGGTGGATTAATGAAGCAGTTAGGTCAAAATAAGCAGGAAATGTATTATGCCTTATTTGATAATAACTTAACTGAATATGCCAGAGATCCGGAAGGTAATATTATTTATACTGAGATTGGCGGAGTACAGGTGCCAGTTAAGGCTGGCGTAAAGCCAGGATATTCTAAGGCTGTTTGGTTCAAGGCTAATATTGGTGTAAATAGCGGTGAAACAAAAGAAGCTGAATACGGATTAAATGTTAGTGATTATGACGCTATTATTTCTGCAGAAAAAGGAAAGTTACCTTTAACGGAACAAACCCTTATCTGGCATGAATCAGAAGTTGGCTATGATCTTGAGGAACATGTAATTCCGGAAACGGCTGATTACAGAGTGGTAGCGATAAAAACATCGCTAAATGAGGAACGATTCATTCTTAAGAAGAGGGTGGATGGGAATAAAACAAATCCTACTCCATCAGCTTAATAGGTGGATATATGAAGTCTATAAGTTTTGAATTAAGTACATCTTCAATAGACAGAGCCATACAAGAGTTAAAAAAATACCAGGAAAGCCTTAACGAAAGAATAGAGGAGTTTGTAAGGATTCTTGCAAATGATGGCGTTGCGGTGGCTAGGGCCCAATTAGGAACACTTGAGGGCGACAGCCCGGAAGCAAGCCTCGGAGTCCAAGTTAATGCAGATGGCGATATTGTTAAAGCGGTTATATTCTTGCAAGGCAAGGATGTGTTGTTTGTAGAGTTTGGAGCAGGTATTTATTACAACAATGGAAATGCACATCCTATGGCAGCAGAATTAGGATATGGCGTAGGAACATATCCATCTGAACATCCGCCGAATAGAGCTATTAACCCTGGTTATTGGTGGTATAAGGATCAAGGTGGGAATTTAAGACTATCACTCGGAACAAAAGGCGTTAGGCCGATTTATGAAGCCGCACAGAACATAAGAAATACTGCAATTATGAAAGCTATTAGTGTATTTAAGGGATAAAAACATGATTGATTTAAAAGCACTGGAATCAATTGTAGTTACTCAGGTTGACTACAGAATAAAGAGTCAGTTAGGTGAGAGGTATCCAAATCTTAATGTCACATCAGACATAAGTGATGCCCCTGCTCAATTTCCTAATATATGTTTGTATGAGGAAAACGAACAGGAAACCGGAAATGATTTAAACAATCAGACTGTGAATGCGGTAAGAAGTTACTTTCATGTTGTAGTAACAACTAACACAAGCAGGGCTGATGCTATGTATATTCGAGGTTTTGTTTTAAATATAATGAAACATTTAAGATATACGTTGACCAGTTCTGATTATGTTAAAAGAAACAATACGCATATATTCAGTATGCACTTCAGACGGACTGTTTGTCCGGGAGACGAATTTTAAGAGCCGAAAGGCTCTTTTTTATTACTAAAAGGAGGAAACGAAAATGGCAGCAGCAATTGATCTTAGCACAGCGGGCATAAGATTGGGAATAGCCTATGAAGCAACTTCAGGGGTACGTCCTACAACAAATTACACAAATATCCCAGGTCCTAAGAGCATCCCAGCTATGGATGATGCTCCGAGCCTTCTTGACAGCACATCACTTAATGCAGAGAAGTACAAGACCTATATTCAGGGACTTCGTGATCTTGGCGGTGGTGACATTGCGATTACATTCAACTATACACAGGCATTCTGTGATACATGGGATGCTATGTATGAGACAAATGAGGCTAACAAGGCTACAAATAAGAGAGCATGGCTTGAGTTCTATATTCCTGGAATCTCAGATGCATTCTACATGCCTGTAGACATTGTTCCTCGTGGAAATCCAGGTGCGGAAGTTGATAGCGTACTTGAGACTACAGGACACTTTGTTCCTATCGGTGAGCCGGACTTCTATACAGCAGTTAAGCCTGTAGATGGAGCTTCAGCATAAATGACGGATGATCGTCATTCATTAAAAGAACGGAAATACTAAAAATGGGCAGATGGCTTTATATATTGGGCTGTCTGCCCTTATTTTTTTTAATTAACGGAGGATAAGAATAATGAGTAAATTTATGGTTAATGGAAATGTATATTTTTCAAAAGATTTAGATATGAATTATCTTTGTATGCTTAAGGAAAACAATGTAGTAATGGACGACATTATGGATTTTACAACTCTGAGATGCTTTTTATCCTATTGTAGTGGCATGACTCTTGAGCAGGCCGGAACTGAAATATCTAAGCATGTCGAAAATAACGGCGGTATGGATGCTTTAAAGGAGTTATACACAGTATACGGAGAGTGTGTTGAAGAGTCGGGTTTTTTTCGGGCATTGCTGGGAATCAAGGAGAAAGAGAAACCGGAAGAGGGACAGGATTCTCAGGAGACTCCAAAGGCAACAAGAAAGAAGTCAAAAGTAGCTACAGAGTAAGACTGTTTGAAGAGTGGTGGCCTACATGCCATAAATACGGGATGACAGAGGAACAGTTTTGGCATAGCAACCCTCGGATCATAGCTGTATGGGAAAGAGCATATAAAGAAAAAGTAAATTCAATAAATGACATAATTCATAATATAGTAGGAAACTACGGAATAAGCGCACTTATATATTCTATAGAACATTGTTTTGCAAAAAATCCAAAATACTCTTACGTGGAAAAGCCAATCAAATTATTTGAACTTACTGAGGAAGAGAAGGAACGTGAGGCGGTTAAAGAACAAAAAATTGAACAAAACAAGTTCATAGAATGGGCGAAATTATTTATGAAGAAAAAACAAGGAAAGGAGGATGAATAATGGCTGAACAGTCAATAGATAAGCTTACTTTAGACGTCGAAGTGACTGCCAAGAATACTTCCGAAGTCTTTGGGCAACTTAAAGATAATATGGCTGCATTAAAGTCAGCGTTGGCCAGCATTGACACAAAAAAGCTTGCGCAAGTAAAGACTGCCGCAAAAGCTGCAAAAATAAAGATAGATACAAGCGGTATTTCCAAAGCGGAAAAGGAAGTGTCCGGAAGCGTAAATAAAATTGGTCAAATGTTGGCGGGACTTAAAGTTTATGCTGATTCAGCGATGGGCGGAGATAAATCATCTTTTTCATCATTTGAGCGTCAAGCATTGAAAGCACAAGCTACAATTGAAGAAGTAAAGAAGCAAATTGAGCAACTTGGCAATGTAAATATAAAATCAGATAAGCTTATTGAATATGAAAAAGAGCTTGAAGATTCTAAAGCCCATATAGATAGCTTAGTTAGACAGCGTGAACAATTATCGGATACAGGAGGGCAGGAGTATCTTGATTTAACAGCTCGTATTGAAAATGCTACGGCAGCACAAGAAAAGTTGAATCAAGAGTACAGAGAATTTGTTGCATCTGGCAAAGCTACTATAGATCCGTTTGCTGAATACGAAAAATCTTTAGAGGAAATGGGAAGAAGTATTCAGGATATGGGATTGCGAGCTAGTCAAACGATGGAAAGCATTCGTAATAGCGAAAATGCAAGTGCATTAGCTCCGTTAAGCGAAAAACTTATAAAAGACATTCCTGCAGGTTTATCACATGTACAATCAGCTTTTGCTGGATTAGGTAAATTTGCAGATGCAGCACTTAATGGTGACAAGTCAGCGCTTACTTCCTTTGAGCGTAAAATGCTTTCTTTACAATCAGAATTAGATACATTAAAAGATAAGCTACGTCAATTATCCAGCGATTCAAATGTTCCGCCGGATGTGATAGATGATTTTGATGCTGCAATTAAAAGAACAACCTCAGATGTTGCTGTATTTCTTAATTATGTTCGTGCTGCGACAGGAGAAGGGTTTAAACTTCCTACTTCTGGAATAATGGGATTTGTTGAAAACCTTCGTACCGCAATTGGAGAGGCAAGAAAAGGACTGCATCTTAAAGCTGACTCTGGACCAGTAAAGAATCTTTCAAAAAACATAAATGCAGCCAAAGCAAGCATGATTAGCTTTTCAGATGCAGCCAAAAAAGGTTTAAAGTTTATGAGTTTACCTTTTGTTGGCATCGGTAAAATGCTTGGAGGCATTACTCAAGGATTTAAAAACGCTACAGATAAAGGGCTTATGAAATTTTTAAAATATGGCTTTGGCATTCGTAGTGTTTATGTTCTTTTTAGAAGGTTAAGGAAAGCTGTTACAGATTCTTTTGGAGATCTACAGACAAGTGGAGCGTTTTTTGAAACAACAAGAGCAAATGTAGAAGCATTAAAAACATCTCTTGCAACTCTTAAATTCCAGTTTGGTGCGGCTTTTGAACCAATATTTAATGCTGTTGCACCTGCTTTACAGGCATTAATTAATTACCTGATAACAGCAGCAAATGTTATTAGTGCATTTATGGCAAAGTTGACAGGAAAATCAACGTATTCTAAGGTTGCATCGGTAACTTTGGCTGCAAAAGATAATCTTGGTGGAGCTGCTAAGAATGCAAAGGAGCTTAACAAGCAGCTTCAGAAGTTTGATGAACTCAACAACCTTACCACAAACAACGGTGGTGGAGGTGGAGGCGGCGGTGGCGGCGCCAAAGAGGATCATGCCACATATACTGAAGAATCAGTCGATAGCGTATTAGGAGACTTCGGAAAACGTTTAGCTGACATGATTAAGACAGGTGATTGGAAGCTTGTCGGATTAGTCATCTCGGATAAAATCTCTGATGTTTTAGAAAATATTGACTGGCCTTCTATTAAACAAAAGGCTGGAAATTTCGGCCACAATCTCGCTGAATTTCTTAATGGATTAATTAATCCTAGGCTGTTTTCTAATATAGGTACTACCATTGGAGAATCAATCAACACCGGATTGACATTCTTTAATGAATGGGGCAAAGGAATGAATTGGCAGAATGTGGGGGTTTCCCTTGCTGCCGGTTTTGATTCGTTTGTAAAGACAGGATGGATAGGTAATCTGGGAGAAACACTTCATACTTGGATTGCTGGCGGCCTAGATGCAGCAAATGCATTTTTTGAAACAGCAGATTTTGAAGAATTAGGAAAACAGCTCGCTGAATTTATAGGCAATTTAAATATTCCGGAATTAGCAAGTAAACTGAAAACTCTTGCTAAGAACATTCTTAAGGCTCTTGCTGATGCAATTTCCGGATTATGGAATGATTTGGACAGTAAAGGTAAATTAGTTGCGGCTATTGCAGGAATGCTTGGGGGCTTAGTTTTCCTTGGAAAATTATCTGGATTAGCTTCTAAGATAATGGGAGCTTTAGGAGGAACAACCTTTGTTGCCACTTCTGGTGTTGCTGGCGCTATAGGAACTGCACTGTCAGGACTCACAGTAACCTTAGCAACTTTAACGCTTAGTGTAACAGAATTTCTTTTTGTTGGTCAGCTTGCTGATGATCTTTTGGCTTGGATTTATGAACAACTAGGATTAGATAGTGCGTCAAAATGGCAAAAAGAACAAAGTTTCACAGATAAAATGCTTGACATATGGGATGGTTTTAAGTCTGGAAATCTTGGTGATGCACTTAGCATGATGCTAGATGATAGCGGACTGTTCGGAGACTTTGTTGAAGATGAAATCAGAGGCCCGTCATCGGCTGTAAAAAATTATCTGCGAGGATATGAAAAACTAAACGAAATGGGCGTTACGCCTCAAGATGTTATTGATGATACGGTTGATAACATTAGGAATATGAAAGGTATATGGGAATTTTTCACTGACACTGAAGTTCCAGGAGGATTAACTGAAGTTCAATCAAATATAGGTGGAAACAAATCTACTACTACGACAACATATAAAGGCTTGAGTAAGACACTTGATACATTAAATAAAAAGTTCAAGACTGTTAGTAAAACTCAAGATTCATTCCTTAAAACCACTCAGAAAGGCTCAGAAACAGCAGGAAAGGCTTTAAACACCAATTATAACACGAACGCGATACAACCGATTGGTGAGGCGTTTAACACGGTCTACGACTCTGTTAACAAGATCTGGTCTAAGTCTGGTGAAGATGCAAGGAAACATTCTACTGAGTTTACGTCAGGTTTTAATGATTTGCCGGGCGAAACATCAAGCAGGTTTGGAGAGGCATATAAGCAGAGTACAAATAAATGGACAAGCATAGGCAATTGGGTTAAAGAAAAGGCTAATGTTGTTAATAACGGCTTTAACGGATTCCCTGGTGCCACATCTGCTAAGTTCAGCGAAGCGTACTCACAAGGAACCTCAAAGTTTAACAGTACAGGAACGTGGATACAGGGCGTTAAGGACACTATTACAAAGAAGATAGGTGAAGTCCCAGGTCAGTTTAACAGTGACTTTAAAGCGGCTTCTGACAACGCCACAAAGCAAACTAAAGTATTTACTGATTGGTTCACGAATTTGAAACTTAAAACGACTGCTACGCTTAATGCTGCTTTGCCTGACACCCAGCCTATTAAAGACAAGTGGAATGAAATTGCTGGCATCTGGAAAGATTTTAAAGCTAATGCATCCATGACAGTTGAAGCAAGTACAGTAGGAAACTTTGATGGGGCTGTCAATTCAGCGAAAACTATGATAAATAATGCAATTGATAATCTTAATACAAACATTAAGAGCGTTGTCAATGCTTATCAGAATCAAGGCATGAAGATTAAATATTACGGCATAAAGCACATAGCTGCTCGTGGTGGTATTGTGGATATGGCAACACCACTTATTGCTGGTGAAGCTGGTACAGAAGCTATTGTACCGCTTGAGAATCATACCGAATGGCTTGGAAAGATGGCTAATTTGATGGTCGGTGAGATGGTTAAACCGCAGCACTTAAATATAGCTTCTACAATATCTAGGCCATCCGCAAGTGGCGCAGATGCAACGGCGATTGCTGAGCAGAATAATTTACTTAGAGAAGAAGTTCAGTTGCTTAGACAGATAGCAGGCAAGGAATTGACAATCAGTAGCAGCGAAGTATTCAAGGCTACACAGGCAGAATCAAATAACTATTACAACAGAACGGGCAATAGCCCGTTTTTATTTTAACCAAAGGAGGGATAGCTGATGGCTTTTCAAGGTTACTTTTTAAAAGTTGGAAACTATACTATCCCTCTTCAATTTATAAAATTGGAGAGTTACAAGTCAGCCCCAGACCAGAGGCAGGACTTGGATAGTTACCGAGATGCAGACGGATATTTGCATCGAAACGTGTTACCACATACGGCAACGAAGATAGAGTTTGAAACTCCGTATATGTATATGCGTGACTTTCAGGCTTTGCTTCAGGGCATTAGGAGCAATTTCCTCAGTAATCTAGCTAGGGATTGCAACTTGACCTATTACGATGAAGAGACAGATTCATACAAGACAGGTCATTTCTATATGCCTGGAACGATGGAATATCAGATGTATAACAAGCAGATATACGCACCGTCAAGGTTTGCGTTTATAGAGTATTAAAGGAGGGTAAAAAGAATGGCAGAACAAGTAGGAAAATTCCTAACAGAATTACCCGAA
>JAEIGA010001473.1_pt1 | contig 36744 bp, 25 predicted proteins | sample 9270691 | NCBI WGS metagenome assembly JAEIGA01 (sample SAMN17057246, study PRJNA624740) | gut metagenome | biome: biome; isolation source: fecal sample | host: Bos grunniens | place: China: Xizang | collected 2019
CATGGCACCATCCGCTTTGGAGGCTATGATATGCAGACAGTCATCATCAATCTCCGCACCTTCCTGGGCTGCCACCATACGCAGATTCGCCACAATATCAGGGACTGAAATTCGTTTGAAATCATACGTCTGACAACGACTCAAAATCGTCGGAAGAATCTTATGCTTCTCGGTGGTCGCCAAAATAAAAATGGCATGCGCGGGCGGCTCCTCCAAAGTTTTCAAAAAGGCATTGAAAGCCGCTTGGGAAAGCATGTGTACCTCGTCGATGATATAGACACTGTACTTACCTATCTGAGGCGGGACACGCACCTGATCAATGAGGACTTTGATATCCTCTACGCCGTTATTGGAGGCTGCATCCAATTCATGAATACAGAAAGAACGACCTTCTGCAAAAGATTGACAAGACTCACACACCCCACATGGACTCATATTTTCCCCAGGGTTGGAGCAGTTGATCATCTTCGCAAAAATACGAGCAGTCGTCGTTTTACCCACACCGCGAGGTCCACAAAAGAGATAGGCGTGGGCAAGTTGCCCCCTCAGAATGGAGTTTCTGAGGGTTTTGGCGATATTGTCCTGCCCGATGAGACTTTCAAAATCTTTCGGTCTGTATTTTCGGGCAGAGACTTCGTATTGTTTTTCTTCCTGTATCATAAAGAATACTAGTATGTTGACATATCCGTTATCTTGTAAGGATCGCTCACGGCAAACAGGGCTGCCTGTTGGGCAATCGGCGCATTGGTGTTGGTAATCGCTGTCTGCAACTGTCCTGTGGTCGTACTGGTCGTTGCATCACGGAAAGTATTGGTGCTCAATTCTTTCTTATAGATAGGATACAACATCACCTGATACATCACACAACCGGCCGCATAACGGGCGATACCTTTATCCATGTGATAACCATCGCGGGTCAAGCCCAATGAGTGTGCCTTGCAGACAGAAGTCGTTCTCAAGTTTTCAAGAGCGGTTCCCGTTGCCACCAAGCCCTCAAAGTCAGTAATTTCCTCCATGACTTTCTGGGCCTGGGTACAGGTCACTGCATGCTGTCCCTGACGGTTGGCAAAGAGTTGTTCTTCACCGCCGGGCGCATACTTCTTGGAGGCAGCCGGAATCTTACCCATATCCCAATAAGACTGACTCATAATATAATAGAACTTCGGAACACCGGCCTGGGTCTTCTTCACCTTGTCAATCAAGCCCTGAATAGCTGCTTTTTCTGCTGCCGTCCAGAACCATGAGTGATAACTACCGGTATGCTCCATAATGGTCACCATATCCCATTCTTCTGAAGCCGCCATAACGGCAAGGTTCTGATTATTCTGCACCTTCTGCACGGTACTACCGGCCTCATAGATATAAGCGGTGTAGTCGCTGGAACTGCTCCAACCATTGTTATAAGCCTCCAAAACACGACCGCCATAATACATTTGACAGAACTTGACATCCTTGATACCAAAGCCGGCACAAATATTCGGAACCTGCCACATGGCATCCTGGGTGAAGGAGTTACCGATGCACAAAATCTTAAGACCGGCGCTGCTGCCACCGCTGGGAGAAGTCACGCCGATTTTGTACACGACATCGGTCAGTTTCATGGTCTCGACCTTGTAGTCATAGCCCAGATAACGTGCCTTATTGGCTTCCTCCAACACGTCATAGGTATAGGTACCACCATTGTATTTACCCAAATTTCCTGCAGCAACACAGTTCTCATAGGTAATGGTACGGGCCGCTGTTTTTCCATTGTACGCCCAGAACACACCACGATAGTCGCTGTCGGTAATAATCACACCGTAGTTGCTACACAAAGACATCTTGCGGCCGCCGGAAGGCACAGAACCCAAGAGACCACCCGCATAGGCACGGTTGGTACAGATGATATTACCCATATTGCGACAACCGGTCAAGTTGCAATATGAGAAGAGCAAAGAACTGATACCGCCGACATGGGCACCGGCAGAGGCTGTTACACGGATATTTCCGTCGTTGATACAGTTGCTGGCCGTAGACTGACGACAGATGGTACCGATAATACCGCCCGTACGGAAAATAGCCGACTCAATATCGCCCTTATTGGAACTATCGGAAAGCATATTGGTCTTGTAGTCAGTAGATGAACCAAAATAACCATCCATCAAACCGACCAAACCACCGACCATATAGCCTTTCACAAGACTCGGATTCGGCGGCAAGGGACTATAGACTTCCGTCACATTGTTCTTGTTCAGCGCGGTGATTTTACCATAGTTGTGGCAAGAATCCATCACACAACCGCCGGTCTGTGAAGACCAAAGAGCACCCACCAAAGGAGCAGCCACCACCGTCTCAGTCGTCTGTGCCTGGAAGGTCGTCGGACCAAAGACGGAGATATCGCGAACCTGGGAAGCGATCACCATACCGGCCGCCATTCCGACCGCACAGCCCTTCGTCGAGTTGATGGTCAATGAACAATCCTCATCAAATTGGAAATTCTGAATAACAGAACCCTCTGCCACAACTCCGAACAAGCCGTAAGGACGGATGGCCGTCTCATCGGCAGGAGCCACCATTTTCAGACCTTTGATAACATGCGCATCGCCGTCAAAAGTACCCTTAAACGCATATCCGGCGCTCACCGTGAGGGCTTTTCCAGTCGTCATGGCACTCAAAGTTGCGTAACCGATGGGCGTCCAATTCTTCACGGAAGACATATCAATATCCTTCAAAAGAACAATGGCACCACTTTCGTTGACGAACTTGCTATAGTCTTTTCCGCTATTGACCAAAGTAGCCAATTCAACCAATTCTTCTGCGGTGCGAATACCGACCTTCTCTCCATCGTAAATCAAATCGGTAATTTTGGCTGCATTGGTAGAAGAAATGCCCGTATTATAAGAATAGGATACATAGTTAGCCTTGGTCAATTCCTGCTCTACTCCATTGCAGAACAAAGAACCGCCCACCACAACACCGGTCATGGAAGAAAGTTGGGTAACTTTCGCACAAAGCACACCGCGGTTATCTGTTTTCTTGGTCGTGATGACACCATAGTTACCACCACCGGAAACGGTGATGCTGGTATGAGCCAAATTCGCCACCAAACCGGCACACTCGCCACTCGCCTGGGTGGTTGTCACATTACCTTCATTGACGCAATTAGCCATGGACGACTGCTGCGCCATCACGGCAACGATACCGGCGGCACGCGCATTCACCTGCGTATTGTTGATATCAGCATAATTGGTATTCTTGCTCACCTCGGTGGCAATGGCTGTAGCAACGATACCACCGACACGACCACCTTGTGCCGTAATTTCACCATAGTTGTTGCTATTGAGCAAGGTATTCACCTCATCGCTGTCAGCATGAGCAGAAGCAAAACCAACGATACCTCCAATCTGAACAGATGTATTCATACCGTTGCTGCTATTGCCGCTCTGACCGCTAATGGAAGCATTGTTTCTTAAAGCATCCAAGGACGAAAGGGCTTCACCAGAGTTGGTTACAAAGCCGGCAATACCACCAATGGTCATCTTCTCTTGAGAAGCGATTCCCGTCGTCTTGATAGGAACATTGTTGGTAATGTCTAACAATTTGGAGTCAATCACACAACCGGCCAAAACACCCGCATCCATCGCGCCCTCGGAGCCGACATTGAAGATGGAAGCATCAGCGCCTGTTCCCAACACCAAATTCTTGATGGTCGCACCGCGCACAACACCAAACAGACCATATACAGCGGAATCGCCATTGGCAGAGAGTTTCAAATTCTTGATAGTGTGGCCATTACCATTGAATTTTCCTTTGAAGGAAGCGCCGGTATAAGACGGGAAATAGATATCAGGCGTATAGTTGGCAGGCATACCGATGGGCGTCCAATTGCTTACGCTTGCCATATCGATATCCGCCTTCAAATTGACATAACCCTGCTCATCCTCGTATTTCCAAGTACTTTCGCCATTGTTTACCAAATTGGCAAAATCCTGGAACTCTGCCAAGGTTGAAATACCGCCGACAGAAGCACCTTCGTACTTGATATTGGTGACATTGGTAGCCGTTGCAATCGCATAGGTCATGTAATTGGAAGAAGTGATATTATAATATTGTATCTCATTATTAATATTATAGTATCCCACACGACCACCGGCCACCACATTGTCCACCTTGTTGAAGTTGCCTGTCGTAAAGACAGAAACAAGCTGGTGAACATCCGTTGTCTGACGCAGTTTCTGGGGATATACAACGGCACCACGGTTACCACCGCCGGTAATCTGCGCCTTGTGCGTGCCGCTGGTAATTTGATCGTTCAAATTGGCAACCATACCGGCGCCATAAGAGCCATCACCCTGCATCAAGACTGAACCATAGTTCCAACAATCCGTCATCACGGCATTGTAGGTCTGGAAAGACACCAAACCCGCCACCAACGCAGAGGTCAAGGTGCTGGTAATCGCGCCATAGTTGATACAATTTTTGGCATCACAGTACATCAACACCGGCGTCAAACCGCTGACGCGGCCACAGTTGGCATTGATTTCACCATAGTTTTTACAGCCATCCAGGATTGCATTGGTGGTTGCCGTGGTGGCAGAAGCGGAGAATCCGGAAATACCACCTACCTGCACACCGGCTGAACCATTGGCCTGGTTGGTACCGCAACTTACGTTGATTGAGCCGTAGTTTTCACAGTTTTTCACGGCGTACGCAGCCGTGCCGCTACCGGAATGATAGCCCGTGATACCACCGATGGCGAACATGGTCGACGAACTGGTTCCGCCAATGGTGATGGTCGCGTAATTCTTACAGTTTTCAATATAAGAGTTGGAAGAGATACCGCAAATCGCACCTACATTGTTGCGTGCTGTTGTCTTGACATAAATGGAACTATTGTCGCTCGGGGTACCCAAATTGACATTTTTCACCGTGGCACCGCTGAGCAGACCAAAGAGTCCGCAAGGCTTGGTCGCAGCAGCATTCTTCATAACCAAGTTGGTGATGGAATACCCGTTGCCATTGAATTTACCCGTAAAAGCATATCCGCTGGCGACGGAAACCGTCGTATAACCATTGTAGGTAATTGCAGCGTTTCCAATCGGCGTCCAACTCGTCACGTCGGACATATCGATATTGTTCAACAAGACAACCTCACCATTGGTCTGCCAAGCCGTCGTGCTTTTGCCGCTATTGACTGCCGCCGCAAAATCCACCAAATCCTGTGCACAAGAAATACCGGTACCGAAATCACCCAATACACAAATTCTGTTGCGATACAACATAAAACCCGGGTCAAACTTCTTGGAAGTCACCTCCGCGCCGGACGAATTTTGAAGCGAAAGTGTCAAATCTGACAATTTGCTGGTCGTATAAGGAACGGGGATATAGTACAAACCTGCCGCCAAATTTCCGCTCGCGGCAGAAATTGTCACCGTTTTTCCAATGTTGGAAGCCGTAATTTCCGTCACTTTCGGCGTCAAGGTATAAGTACCGCTGACAGGTACGGAACCACTGGTAGAAATCACAATTTTCGCAACGTCGGAACGTTTGACATTGACCTTGAGCAAAGTCGTCGCATTCTTGAACTGGAAATCTTTTTGGCTCGGTGCTGCAATAGCCACATTGCTTCCATTGCCAAAACCGCCCGTTACTGCTGTCTGCACTGAGGGGGTAGTAAAGGTAATGCGTGAACCATCATAGGAATCTGCCGCAGAATAGGGATAGACCGCTACATACTCGGCGGCATCTTTAATGGTACCGACAAAACGCGCACTCTGTCCATCAATGGATTGTTCATCGATGGTAAATTTTGCTTTGGTACCGTCGGGAGCGAAAACCGCAATCGCATCTCCTTTGGACCAATATACATCGTAACCGTCCAAAGTTGTTTTGCTGGCATTCGATTCAAATTTGGCCGTAAATTCTTTAAGATTACCGCCATTCGTTGAGGGCTCCAGATTCTCCTTCATACAAGCCGACAACACAAAAAGTACGGAAAGAACCGTTAAAATATACTTTCTCATAAGCTAACTATTCAGGAAAATACTCACCACCAAATGATTCATTATCAGAGTTTGTGCTACCTATTAAAATAGCATTTTCCACTTGGACAGGGATAATCTGAACAAGTGGAACTTCATAAGGATATAAATGCTGCTTCATAAACTATTGAAAACAAGAACATAAACATTGATACCAGCCCGTAAAATAAAGAACTGCCACCGCCGCAATCAACAATACGGAAAAAGCGATCAAGGCTTTCTTCCAGTTTGCCATTTTCTTTTTGGCAAAAGGATCCTTTACATCCAATTTAGGCAATTTCGCTTGGGAGGTAAGGGTCTCTCCAAAACGGATATTGATTTTCACATTGGCATTCATCGCCCAACCGTTGGCATTCAAAATCGGAGAAAGATTGCGCTTGCGAAGTTTTCTCCAAGCCAGGAACATCGAAGGGCCTGAAATCAGCAGAACGACAGCCACCAGTGACAGAGGCATCTGCCACCATTTCAAGGCCATAAATCCTGTAGCCAAAGACACCAAGAAACTACCGATATATCCTACTGCCATACCGATGGCGGCAAAAATACCGCAATACTTGGCAATATCAAAAGACTGAGCTTTGGCTGCATCTTTATTTTCAACCGGTTTGTTGAGATTTTCTCCCACCTTCGCGGTCATTTCACCGATTACTTTATTGTTTTTCTCGGTAGCAGCCTTATTGATTTGATTATCAACAAAGGCACCCAACTTACGATAAGGCGACCAGAATGCTTCTGCTATACTGATAGGATTCTCAATGATTTTGGTAATCACGGCATCCCAAGACTGACCGTCGCGGTCATAGAAAATACAGTTTTTACCGACTTTGATATCTCCCGTCTCACCGACCGTCATGGCTGCCACAATGGTAAACTTCTCATTGAGCACCTTGTGGCTGCAATCACAGTAAATCAAAAACATTTCACTCAAGAATGCGGTCTTGTTCTGCGCGCCCATATCGGTCACCTTGATACACAAATCGCAGGCACGTTGATCAATATACAGTCTTCCCGCCTGGAAAACCGCCCATTTGTCCTTCATGTAAAAATCGGAGAAATTGACATAGTTCTTGAGGAAGGTGAAGAAATCTCTGTACAGACGCAGGAACTTTGCCAAGGAGCCCAAAATCTGGAATTGGGCATCATATTTAAGGTCCTCGGCAACCAAATCCAACAAAGCTTGCTTGAGTGCAGGGTCTTGATAAGCAACCAAATCCTCTTCAGCGATTGAATCCACGGAAGATGCAGGCTTGGAGGCCACCCATGCACGATAAGCGGCAAACGAAGCCTGTATATCAGCCCACTGCTGTTCGCTCAAACTCTCCTGATTGTGAACCAAGGTCTTGAACTGAAGCACCTTGTCTTTCCACACTGGATTAATTTCCCCTTCTGACAAAGGCAGAAGAGCATCCACACGTACTTTAGAGATAGGATAAGAGGCTATCTGCGCTACAGCGGTCGTCAGATTTTCAACCCCCAACGTCTCAATGGCATTTTGAGAGGCATCCAATTTGGAAGGATCATCCAAGCCAAAAGAAGCAAGACGGCAACGGATAAACCAATCATCAAATTTTGCCTTCAACTCATCACACAAAGCCAACGCACGCGCCGTATCATCACCATAAGGGAAAAGACTCTCCTTTTCCTCTTCTGCCCTTTTCTTCCAAGTTTGGAAATCAGCACAGGCACTTACAAAAGCCTCGATTTTTTCTGCATTGACGCCCTCCTGCCCCGAACGATCGGTCAGCGAGCCTTGACAACGCATGATTTCACGGATAAACGCAAGCCACTGCGCATTATCCCCTGCCGATTTTTCTGTAATGATGCCGTCTCCGTTGAAAGAGGTAGCAGCCAAAATTTTGCTGCTGTCTTCCACCTCTGCCAAAGTAATGAGCGAGGATGCATCCTTTCCCAAGGCTTTCAAAACCTCGTTGGCACAAGTCTGCAAAGCGAGCGCTTCGCTATTTTCCGTATTGAAATCGGACAAGTCGAAACTATCCTGACCCAAAGTCAATTTATCTGCATCCTTCAACAAAGAAACCAACCACGAAGAAGCAGCAATCACCTCGTCCACCTTGATACGTCCGTCACCATCTGTATCAATAAGGCGTAGCGTCTGCTTGTCCATCTCCAGACCATCCACAGGGCAACTGAGGACCGTCCACAACTTTTTATCCAATTCGGGGAGGTGCTTGATATCCTCCCCGTTTGCTATTCTCACACGGGTTATTCCACCAATACGGCAGAACTTCCAATCATAACCAGTCTTCGCCAATTTTAATATCTATTGAGGGGCATTCCTGCCGTTTTTGCATTTACTTTCTTACGAACGGCTGCAATGATTGCATCGTATTCTGCTCTCTCGCTTTCGCTTGCCACATAAGGAGTTCCGTCGGCGTTCTTTCCGCTTACCAAACCAATGTGCTCGCTAGCTGCTTTCAATACTGCGTCAATGAAATCTACAATGTCTTTCATATCCTTGGTTACGAAACCACGAGAGGTAATAGCGGGAGTACCTACACGCAAACCAGAAGTCTGGAAGGCAGAACGGCTGTCGAAAGGCACCATGTTTTTATTCACGGTAATTTCTGCTTTCTGCAACTCTTTCTCTGCGATACGACCGGTTACATCGGGATACTTGGTACGCAAGTCAATCAACATCAAGTGGTTGTCAGTACCACCAGATACCACCTTGTAACCTCTGTTTACAAACTCCTCGGCCATAGCAGCAGCATTCTCTTTCACCTGAGTCTGATACTCAACATATTCAGGTTGAAGAGCCTCATAGAAAGCAACGGCTTTGGCGGCAATACAATGCTCGAGCGGACCGCCCTGGATACCGGGGAATACGGCAGAGTTCAACAACTGTGACATTTTCTTCACAACGCCTTTCGGAGTAGTCAAACCCCAAGGATTGTCGAAATCTTTGCCCAACAAAATCACACCACCACGAGGACCTCTGAGGGTTTTGTGGGTAGTAGAAGTTACGATATCGGCGTATTTTACAGGGTTGTCCAACAAACCAGCGGCGATCAAACCAGCGGTGTGGGCCATATCCACCATAAAGAGAGCACCTACCTTGTCAGCGATAGCACGCATTCTAGCATAATCCCACTCACGAGAATAAGCAGAAGCACCACCGATAAGCAATTTGGGTTTGCATTCAAGGGCAATTCTTTCCATTGCGTCATAGTCAACCAAACCGGTGTTCTCATCCAAACCGTAAGAAACGGCGTTGTACATAAGACCAGACATATTCACGGGAGAACCGTGAGAAAGGTGACCACCGTGAGCCAAATCAAGTCCCATAAAGGTATCGCCCGGTTTCAAACAAGCCACAAAAACGGCCATATTTGCCTGAGCACCACTGTGGGGCTGTACATTGGCATATTCAGCACCATAAATTTCTTTCAAACGATCAATGGCCAACTGCTCAATTTTATCAACCACTTCGCAGCCACCATAGTAACGAGCACCCGGATAACCCTCTGCGTATTTGTTGGTACAAACACTGCCCAAGGCTTCCAACACCTGCTCACTTACATAATTCTCGGAGGCAATAAGCTCCAAACCCGCACCCTGGCGGTTGTTCTCTTCTTTGATAAGGTCAAAGATTTCAATGTCTTGCTTCATAATCTTTATAATAGTTTTATTTGTTTTCTTCAATCATAAATATGGCACTGTCGTAAAGTTTCAACAAGGCCGGATTAATACCATGATTCATCAGGTACTTGCCGCTGAACACTTTCCCGTTGCCCCAGAATGAGGAGTTTTCTGTATTGAGTTCATAAATCTTATACTCCTTATCCGGATCCAACCCCTGAAGGCGGAAATAAGGTTTGAGGGTACGCGCCTGGTAACGGATACAATAAGCCATCACCACCGCACGGGATTTATCCTTCGAAGCGTACATAATCGCATAGTGATTTCCGTCGTAAGGCGAACACAAACGATATAGGTCGCCAGAGAAAACCAAATCGCGATAAGTTTTATAGCTGCTGATAGCCTGACGGGCAAACACTTTCTCTTCGGCAGTCAAATCCTTGGGTTGCAATTCCATTCCGATACGACCGGCCGCCGCAATATCAAAACGGAATTTCAGCGGCGTCATATTTCCCGTCTGATGGCTGGGAACAGCTGACACATGAGAACCTGTGACACAAGCCGGGTAAATCAAGTTGGTTCCGTATTGGATAAACACACGGGAAAGAGCCTCGGTATTATCGCTGGTCCACACCTCATCGAAGTATGCCAACGCCCCATAATCCACACGGCCACCGCCGGAAGAACAAGATTGGATGATAACCTCAGGATATTTGGCACGAATTCTACGCATAATCTTATACAAGGCCTGGGTATAATCTACATAGAAACGCTCCTGGTCTTTAAGATAGGTAGAGCCGAAACTTTCTACATGGCGATTGCAATCCCATTTGATATAATCAATGTGGTCAGAAAGCTGCATCGTGCGGTCAAATACGCCAAAAACAAAATCCTGCACCTGAGGATTTGTCAAATCCAACACCCATTGGCCGCGAGTGGTCGTAAGTTCTCTATCCTTGGACTGCACTATCCATTCGGGATGCTCCTGCGCCAAGCGGCTTGCCTTATTCACCATTTCGGGTTCAATCCAAATTCCGAATTTCAAACCTTTTTGGTGAGCATAATCCGCGATATAGTCTATTCCCTCGGGTAATTTTTCAGCATTGACTTCCCAATCCCCCAATCCGTGACGAGAATCGTTACGAGCAAATTCTCCACTTGCAAACCAGCCATCGTCCAGCACAAACATTTCCAAGCCCATATCTGCTGCGTCGTCAATCATATCCGTCAGGGTACGGGTTGTGAAATCAAAATAGGCACCCTCCCAACTGTTGAGCAAGGTCGGCACCACTTCTGCTTGAGAATAACACTGATAGCGACGTGACCAATCGTGCAAATTGCGAGAAGCGCGACCGGCACCCTCTCCACTCCAAGTCCAAATCATATTGGGCGTCTCAAATTCCGCTCCTTTATCAAGAGGGTAACGAGCCGCTTCGGGATTGATACCGGCAATCACCACCAATTTCTGACTCTCATCCATCTGGAAATCCAACTTGTAATTTCCACTCCAAGCCAACGCACCAGCCACAACTTCTCCCTGAGTCTCACTCCAAGAGTCGGAATGAAGACTCAACAGAAACGAAGGGTTTTCCGTATGGGTGGTACGAATACCCATACGATTCTGAATGGTTTTCACACCGGGTGTCAAAATCTCTCTGGCCACCTGCATTTCGCGCGCCCAAGAGCCGTAAAAGTGTGTCAAAAGATGCTTGCCGGCAGGAAACGCCATGGAACTGCTGGCATAAGAATCCAAATAGACACGCTTCTTTCCGCCATTTTTAATCACACTATGGGATACAATCACATCTTCTTTCTGATACGCTTCATAAATCAGAGTGACCTCCAGCAAAGTCTTCACATCCCTCAACAGAATTTCCGTCTTAACGACCGACGGACTTTGAGTGATGGTGTGGGAAACATAGGTCAATTCTGTATTACAATCGCCGTCAGCATAACAAACAGCCAATGCGGGTTGATTGTAATAGCGACCACCACGGGCCGGATAGGCAAAATCATCGGTACCATAATCAACACGACGACCTGTCTGGTATCCCTCAAACTGTGATTCACAGCCTACAGGAGCACCATAATGTTGAATATACAACTTTCCATCCTGCCCCACGCCCAACACCAGCGATGAGTTGTCAGTCGCAACATTCAAAAACAAGGGCTCCACCTGATTGGCAGAGAGTCCCAAAACCATCAAAAGACAAGAAAATGCGGCAATTATTTTTTTCATCTGCATCCCTGATTTAACAAAAATACGTAACTTGCAAATATAAGCATTTTATTTTATCCTGTAAGGATAATTTTCATAGAGCGTAAACTTGCGCGCCTTACGAATCCACTTTTGCTCTTCCGTTTTCAGATAATCCTGAATTTCCGGCCAGGATTGTCCTCCAAGTACATAATCGTACAAAGTATCATCTCCGAGTTCCGCAGCAAAATCATCCGCCAAGGCAAACTGAGGATAGTTCTGCTTGAAATAGCGCATAAGTTGGAGCGTATGTGAGAGCGCATGATATTCATAGCCCGGCAACAAAAGAATTTGATAACCTCGGCAGACCTGACCGGCATACATACCCGCAGAAGCCATAAAGGTACAAGGGCGCAACAGAACACCCTCCGGCACCGGAATAGGTTCTGAATTGGTGTTTTGAATAAAAGGCGCCCCGAAATACTCATAGGGTCTGGGCGTGCCCAAAGCCGGCGAGATATTGGTCTTTTGCCACAGATAAGCCCCGCTATACACATCACAGGTAAACAAGCCCGGAATATCGACAGAAGGCGGAATCGCCCAAGGAAGGAGCTGCACGGAACCTTGCGCCAAAGCCGAAATAATATGCAAAGGGCTCTTGAACGAAATCTCATTTTGGTACAAATGGCACAGCTCGCCCAAAGAAAGTCCATGTCTATGGCAAGTCTTCGGAAATTCGCCGCCTTTGCTTCCTGCCGGCATGGTTCCCTCTACGCATCTTCCGGCCGGATTGAGATGATCCACCACATACAGCGAGGGTGCTTCATCTCCCATCTGGTGAAGGGCGCGCATCAAAGAAAAGACCGAACGTGTACAGGAAAAATAGCGCGAACCACTATCCTGAATATCCACCACAACGGCACTCACCCCCTCAAAATCCTGGGGCGAAAAAGTCACTTCCGAATGATTTTGAGCGGTCTCAAACTCTGCTTCAAAAGGCATGACCAACTTGTGAAGATTCCCTCTGGCGGAAAAAATCTGCCAGGTATAACGCCCCTGCTCCGCATCATAACAAGAGGGGGTACAAAAACACACGACAAGTCCCTGAGTGAGAGACTTGTCAAGTTGTTGGTCTATAGAAGTTGTTCTAAATGAAAACACTGAATCTATCCAATGATTTTTTGAGCCACCGCAATCACCTCTTGCGCCAACGCCTCTGCTGTCGCCTGATCCTGCGCCTCAGCATAAATACGGATAATAGGCTCGGTATTTGATTTACGCAAATGTACCCATTGTTTCTTGGCCTCGAAAGAAATCTTCACACCATCAAGGGTATTGACATTTTCGTCTTTATAAATCACCTGCAACTCGGAAAGAATCTTATCAATCAAAGCTGCATCGGAAAGCTGAATCTTATTCTTGGCAATAAAATACTGCGGGTAAGTCTTTTTAAGTTCGCTGACACTCATTTTCTTGTGAGCCAAATTTCTCAAAAAGAGAGCAACACCCACCATGGCGTCACGACCGGCATGGATAGCAGGATAAATCACGCCGCCATTGCCTTCACCACCAATCAGCGCACCAACTTTGTGCATCAAAGTCGTCACATTTACCTCACCCACGGCTGACGCGTAATAAGTACCACCATGTTTTTCGGTCACATCACGCAACGCACGGGAAGAAGACAAGTTGGAAACGGTTGCCAAATTGGTTTTACCCTCCTTCACCGCACATTCCAAAAGATAATCTGCTATGCTCACCAAAGTATATTCCTCTACGAAAGCCTCGCCATTTTCACAAATGAAAGCCAGACGATCCACATCGGGATCCACAGAAATACCAAAATCGGCTTTCTCTTTCACTACGGTCTCGCACAAATCTACAAGATTGGAAGGAAGAGGCTCGGGATTGTGGGCGAAATTACCATCAGGGTTACAGTTAAGTTCAATACACTTCACGCCCATTCTCTTCAACAAAAGCGGCATGATGATACCGCCGACAGAGTTCACCGCATCCAACACCACGGTAAATCCGGCGGCCTTCACAGCCTCGACATCCACCTGGGGCAATGCCAGAACAGCGTCCAAATGACGATCTGTAAAATCTTCCTCTACGATACATCCCAACTGATCCACCTCGGCAAAATTGAAATCTTCTTTCTCCGCACAAGCCAAAATGGCGCCGCCTTCTTCTGCGGTCAAGAACTCTCCTTTTTCATTGAGGAGTTTCAAGGCGTTCCACTGCTTGGGATTGTGAGAAGCGGTCAAGATAATACCGCCATCCGCCTCGCTGAACACAACGGCCATCTCGGTGGTCGGCGTACTGGCAAAACCAGCCTTTACCACATCCACACCGCAGGCAATCAAAGTACCGCAAACCAGATTTTCTACCATTTCACCACTCAAGCGAGCATCTTTACCTACAACTACTTTGTATCTTTCACCCTCTTTCTTGGGTCTTCTTACTTTTAATTGCTCACAATATGCATAGGTAAATTTTACCACATCGATGGGGGTCAAGCCCTCGCCTACGGGACCTCCGATAGTACCGCGGATTCCTGAGATAGATTTGATTAGTGTCATTTTAATCTGTTTTTTGTTTCTTCTGCAAAAATATGAAATTTATGCTAAATTTGCACACATTTTTTAAGATACTTATGACTGCAGTCTGGACTATTCTATTGTTGGTTGCTTCCAACATCTTCATGACCTTCGCCTGGTATGGACAACTTAAGCTTGCCGAAATGAAAATCAGCGATGGTTGGCCTCTGATTATCATTATTTTAATGTCATGGGGCATTGCCTTGTTCGAATATATCTTCATGGTCCCCGCCAACCGTATCGGATCCGATATCAATGGAGGTCCGTTCAACATCATGCAACTTAAAGTGCTGCAAGAAGTCATTTCGCTTTCGGTATTCACGGTCATCATATCCATTCTTTTCAAAGGACAGGAGATACATTGGAATCACATTGCCGCATTTTTATGCTTGGTAATGGCTGTATATTTTGTTTTTTTGAAATAAAAGTGTACCTTTGCGGTCCGATTGTACGGCGTAGAGCCGTTATAAACAGAATAACAACTTATAAATTAGAGCAATATGAAAAAAGGAATCCATCCCGAAACCTACCGTCTTGTAGCTTTCAAGGATATGTCCAATGACACAGTATTCATCACTCGTTCATGTGCCAACACCAAAGAGACCATCGTTTACGAGGGCGTTGAGTATCCTGTTGTCAAGGTTGAGATCTCCAACACTTCTCACCCTTTCTACACCGGAAAGATGAAACTCGTCGATACCGCCGGTCGTGTGGACAAATTCTACTCAAGATACGGTCAGAAGAAGAAATAATTTTCTCTTCTCAAAAGCACAAACGAGCAGCCGATATGGTTGCTCGTTTTTTTATTCCCCTCCTCTACATGTCATACAGATAGAAACGCTCTCCTGACACATAGCTGCATTGTGAACGGATTTGAAGAAGCAGGCCATCCTGCTCGTGATAAAATTGACTATCCAAGTTGGACTCATAACGAGGAACCACCAGCCCGACATCCCCTTTCAAAGACAACTCCACCCGATATTCGCTTTCTTCTGGACGCAAATGGTGGTTGTACTCGTTCGTTCCCAAAATGGTATTATCATCCTGGGGAGCAATGGCATACAAGGCATCCATTTTCTCCCAATAATTCCCGGGCAAAAGGTAAGCTTGTCCATCGGCAGACATCGCATCGGCCTGATGCTGAAAATCCTCTTGGGACACCCACCAATAACCATTCCACATCGTTCCATCGGGATAGAGGAACAAACGGGCTGTCACGGTCCCTTTCACACGCAAATCAAAAGTCATAGACGAATCGCTACATTGACAAGATGCCCACATCCTCCTGTCCTGACACGAAAGCGAAAGAGTCAAATTGTGAATATCATCATAGTGAGAATAACGCAGCCACGAAGGATTGGGAAGGCTATTTTTAGAAATCCACTGCACCTTATCCGATGCAAACTGATAGAGATTGACACTTCCGTCCGACGCATTATAAAAAACTTCCACCTTCCCATCGAGCTGATGACTCCCGGGCAAAGCATAATACAAGGAAGTCTCTATGCCCATATACTTTGTGGCAGTCTTCCCGGCATGGGCGCACAAATGCCTTTCCAAACTTTTCTGTCCGAGATACAAGGGAAGTACGAGGGTCGAATCACTGACATATTGGTAAACACGGCCACTGCGACGTAAATAATTCTTATCCAAAGCCAAAAACTCTCTATCTACCACCTTAAAACATTGATTTTCATACATCAACGCATTGATTTCCTTGGGAACAAGTCCATCATGGGAGGGTTGGGCCGTTTGCGTTTCATGGGAGGGAGCAGCCATAACCAATCCTACATTGACCGGAAGCAAAGAGGGATTATGCAAGGCCATGACCCAATCATCCCCTTCCTGGGAAAGATAGCCATCCAAGGGAGCAATTTTAGGAAAATAGCGCCCCACGCTGGAACGCGAAGCCACATCTGCCTGGGACAAGCGCTGCACATAATCATTGGGCACCCCACTTTCAAAAAACAGAAGATAGAGAGGACGCAACTCGGTTTTGAAGTAATGACAGAGAGGAGCGACGGAGTTTGAAGAAGAATCCGCCTCGGCGACATGGGGTGTAGAAGTCATTTGGGCCTGCACATAAAATTCATTCTCTTTCCCCAGACTTTCTGTCAGAAAACGATTGAGAGAATCATCCGTTCCGTCATGGAGAATCTGCAAAGACAAAGCCCCAGCCAAACAGTCCGAAGCAGGAGGGATTATCGAACAGGAAAATGCTGAAGGACAAGATTTTAGACTTTCTGAAGACAAGGTATATTGGAAATCATATACAGAGGGATCAAAGCCATAAGCCTCTGTCAGAGAGCGGCCTTGTTCATCCCAGAATCCGACACGAAAGACAGAAGGAGCAACAGCATTGATCAGACATTCGGAGGGTCCTTCCAATTTCATCTGTGGCAAACACACGCTCACATTCTGCGCCAAAACCGACATGGAACGCCCATTCATAAACAAGTGGATTTCAGCATTCTCCACACAGTCCATACAATGGCCCTCCACATACCAGGTCCCCGTCCCGTCGGTTTGGAAATAACGGAGCGGCGAAAAACGAATGGGCGCAGATACAGAAGCACAGGGAGAAGCAGACTGCATAGAAGCAGAGGAGGGTACGGAAGTAGGAGATACACAGAGAATGGAACACTTTTCTATATGTTCTTCCATCAAGGCTTGCAATGAACCCACGGGGCGAATGGCATATTTGAAGATTTCCCCCTTACAGAGTTCATCGGTGGCATGCATCCCCTCTTCCACCCACGCCAACATAGCGCCCGGTTCAAAACTTGCCGAACTTTCAATCTTCCAGCCTACCTCACTCAACAGACGTTCTGACAGGCAAAGTGTCAGGTCTAACGTGCTGTTGCGAGGAATTGAAAAATCATCCGCAGCATTCTGCCCTAAATATATACGTAAAGAAGAAGTTCCCACAATGCCTGAATCCTGCTCAAAAGCGCCCTCCACTTGCAAATAGGTACAAAGAGAAGCCCGCTCTCCGAGATTCTCCGGCACCCTGGAAAAAGGTCCGGCATGAGGTGGCAGCAAAGCGCCTTGCACATTTTCAGGCACATAAAACACCATTTCTCCTCCTTGATTCAATAAAAGCAAATCCTCCTCTGAAGCTCCATCTCCCTCGCAGACCCTATCGGCTGCACGTGAAGATGAAAAAGGATAGACGTAGGATGACACTTGACACAAACGCGCATGTTGCACAGTCCATTGTGACAACAATCCTTTATCTACTTTGAGATGCAAGCGAGCAAAAAGACGCTCAAAGCGAAGGTAGAGCGTCGAGGATTTTTGTTGCACAGAAAAATCGGTGCAAGACCAGGCCATGGGCAAACCATCCTGAAAATCACCCGCCGGCAAAGCATAAGAGAAAAGTTCCTTTTCATCGTGGGGAGGCACAAAGTCCGGGAAATTTGCCACCGCATATAATTGGTAGGAACGTGCCGCCACCAAAGATAGCTGAACACTTTGGGAAGAGGAAGAATGTACCACAGTTTCTAAACGACCTTGATAATAGGCCATCAAGAAGTAAGACTCGATTTTATCGTCCTGGTATGGGACACTGCTACGGGTGTGTATCGAAGAACTGGCAGGACAAACCCTGAGATTGACAGTGAGAGTATCTCCCTGAGAAAGATGCACATCACTTTCCGAGAGACGCACACAGGAGCTCGTAAACAAGACAAACAGGCAAAACAAAAAAGGGGCAACAGAACGCATCATGACATCAAATTTTATGACGCCAAAAGTAACGAGCCCCTCATTAAAAAAGCAAAAAGTCAAAAAAAGTTTTTCCTTTTTTTGACTTTTTATCGATTATTTGTGATAATAGGAACTTGGCAGGGCGTGAAGGTTATATTGTGACGCCATCGCTTCCCCATACGCGCCGGCACTTCGTATCGCGATGAAGTCGCCCCTGTGGCATTTGTCCATTGAATAAGATTTGGCGAACACATCGGAACTTTCACAAACAGGTCCCACCACATCATATACCTCCTCCGGCTCATGGGACGAAAGGTTTTCTACACGGTGGTATGCTTTATACAAGGCCGGACGTATGAGTTCTGTCATACTTCCGTCTATAATGGCAAACTGGCGATAACTTCCTTCTTTCACATAGAGAACACGACAAATCAAGGACCCACAAGGAGCCACGATGCTACGTCCCAACTCAAAATGGACCGGAGTGCCGTTTTTCACCATCAAATGCTTTCTAAACGTAGCGAAATAGGAAGCAAAGTCTGCCATATCCAAATGATTGGGATGGTGATAATCAATACCCAAACCACCGCCGACATTGATATCGCCGACAGGCAGGGAATGACGTTCCAGACGGGCTGTAATTTCATTGATACGATTGCACAGGGCGGCAAAATCGGACATATCTAGGATTTGAGAGCCGATATGGAAATGCAAACCTTTGTAAGCCACATGATTGAGCGTCAGACAATGGCGAATGATATCCTCTAGCACATCGTGATTGATTCCGAATTTATTTTCCGCCAATCCCGTCGTGATATTGGCGTGAGTATGGGCCCCAATATCCGGATTGACGCGCAAACTGACAGGCGCCACCTTTCCCATGGATGCCGCAATTTCGTCAATCACATTCAATTCCGCCAAAGACTCCACATTGAAACGACCTATACCGACTCCCAGGGCATAACGGATTTCTTCATCACTTTTTCCCACACCGGCAAAAAAGATATCCGACGGAGCGAAACCGGCTTTCACGGCGGCTTCCACCTCACCCCCGCTGACACAATCGGCTCCCATTCCACTGGCAGCAATCATTTCCAGCAATCGAGGATTAAAATTGGCCTTAACGGCATAATGCATGTGGTAATCAGGGTGTTGCGAAAGTTGGCGGCGCACCTCGTCCAGGGTACGGGAAAGCAAACCCAAATCATAATAATAGAAAGGGGTTCGCAAATCCTTGAAATTTTCAATAGGGAAATTACCTTTGAGCATGGGGTATTAATTGAAAAGTTTGGCACTGAGAGACTTCAAAGCACGCACTTTGTCGTCGTTTTTAATCAGGAATGAAATATTGTAACTGCTTCCGCCAAAAGAAATCATTCGCACGGGAATATCGCGCATAGCATCCATGGCACGCGCTTCGAAACCCACATTTTCCCAATCCATATCTCCGACCACGCTGACAATACACATATCCTTATCTACGGATACGGTACCATAACTTTTCAAGTCGTTCAAAATGCCCGGAAGATGACGGGTATCATCGATAGACATCGTCACACCCACCTCGGAGGTACAAATCATATCGATAGAGGTCTGATAACTCTCAAAAATCTCAAACACCTTGCGCAAGAAACCATAAGCCAACAACATGCGGGAAGATTTGATGGTAATGGCCGTAATGTTTTCTTTGGCGGCCACCGCCTTAATTTGTCCGGGATCTTCACGATTGTCAATGGTGGTACCGGGAGCATCGGGCTGCATCGTATTAAGCAATTTTACCGGGATATTGGCAAATTTTGCCGGTTGAATACAGGTAGGATGCAGAATTTTAGCACCGAAATAACCCAACTCTGCCGCCTCTTCAAAATGCAAGTGACGTACAGGAGAGGTATTATCCACGATACGAGGGTCATTGTTGTGCATACCGTCGATATCGGTCCAAATCTGAATTTCATCGGCACCGATGGCTGCACCAATCAAAGAAGCCGTATAATCCGAGCCACCGCGCTGCAAATTATCTACTTCATCCTGACAATTACGACAGATAAAGCCTTGTGTGATATACAAATCGGCACCCGCGTGTTTCTCCAACAAAGCATTTACTTTTTCTTTGATATAATTCTGGTCGGGCTCACCGTATTCATCGATTTTCATAAAATCCAACGCGGGAAGAAGCACCACATTCACCCCTTTCTCTTGAAGATAGAAAGTCACCATGTGGGTGGACATCAACTCGCCCTGCGCCAAAATAATCTTCTCTTCTACGCTGGTAAACAACTGTTTAGCAAAAGAAGCCATGTATTTGAACGTGGAGGTAAGGAAGTCCAAGGCCTTTTTCTTGGCCTCCTCGGTGCTGTAAAGTTCCTCGACGTGTTGTCTGTATTTCTTTTCAAGACGTCCAATCACATCCAAAGCACTATCAGGATTTTTGCTATAGAGATAACCGCATATTTCCACCAAGGTATTGGTAGTTCCGGACATCGCCGACAAAACAACAAGATTGGGTTGGGGACCGCAAATCAATTCGGTCACATTTTTCATTCTCTGGGCGGAACCGACGGAGGTGCCACCAAATTTCATAACCTTCATAATGTATTGAGTTTAGAAGATAATATTTCTGTTAATTGTTCTCCTTCAATCAAAAAGCCGTCGTGGCCATAAATTGAAGTCAATTCATGATAGGAAGCATGTTTGAGCAGACGCGCGGTCTCCTTGGCCTGCTTGGGCGGGAAAAGAATATCGGTATCGATACTGATGACCATACAATGGGCCTTGATGCGTTTGAGTGCATTCGCCACTCCCCCGCGACCACGTCCAATATTCTGGCTGTCAAAGCAATAGGAGAGATACCAATAAGAATAAGCATCAAAACGATTGATGAGTTTGTACCCCTGGTGCTGCTGATAGGTGCAAGCTCGGTTGGAGAACATCACATCCTCATCGGTCTCCTGCTGACGCAGATTATAACAATCGTAATTTCTGTAGGAAATCAAAGCAATGGAACGGGCACAACTCAATCCGGCAGCACCTCCCTTCAAGGATTTCGCCTCACGGAAAGTCGGATCGGCCTCCAAAGCCATACGTTGCGACTCGTTGAATGCCACCAAATACGGCATCGCGCGGGTGGCGGTAGCAAGGAAGATGGCATTCTTCACCACTTCCGGCTCCATAATCACCCATTCAAGGGTCTGGAATCCACCCAAAGAAGGGCCAATCATCAAATCGATGCTTTCAATCCCCAAGTGCTTACGAATCAAGATATTGGCTCTCACCAAATCACGCACGGTCGTCTTGGGAAAATCGAAATAGAAAGGCTGACCGGTCTTGGGATTGATCGACGCCGGGCAACTGGAACCATAAGGCGAACAAAGTATATTCACACATACGATATAGAATTTGTCCGGATCAAACAACTTTCCTTTTCCCACCATTACCGGCCACCACTCTTCCGGGTCGGAATTACCTGTCAAGGCATGGCATACCCAGATAACCTTTTCACCGGGCGTATAAGGACGGGGGGAGGTATGATAAACCAAATCCAGCGAATCCAAAGAGCCACCGGCCTCAAAATCAAATTTCTGATCTATTTTGATATAATGTCGCTGCATAATTATTTTTTTGCTGCATCAATAGCTTGCTGAATATCATCCAAAATATCGTCGGCGTATTCCAAACCGATACTCAAGCGAATCAAATCGGGGTCCACACCGGCAGCACGAAGCTGCTCATCACTTAACTGACGATGGGTATGGGAAGCCGGATGGAGCACACAGGTATGACAGTCAGCAACATGGGTTTCAATGGTAATCAAGCGCAGACTGTCCATGAATTTAATCGCAAAATCACGACCGCCCTTCAAGGCAAAAGCCATCACGCCGCAAGAACCCTTCGGCATATATTTCTGTGCTGCCTCATGCTGAGAATCGCTCTCCAAACCAGGATAAGACACCCATTTCACATCGGGATGTGCCTGAAGGAAACGAGCCACTTTCAACGCACTTTCGCAATGACGCGCCATACGCAAATGCAGGGTCTGCAAGCCCAAATGCAGATAAAAGGCATTTTGAGGAGATTGCACACCACCCAAATCACGCATCAGTTGGGTATTGATTTTGGTAATATAGGCAGCCTTACCGAAACGATCTGTATAAATCAAACCGTGATAAGACTCATCGGGAGTACACAGACCGGGATAGCGCTCTGCATAGTGATTCCAAGGGAAATTACCACTATCCACAATGGCTCCACCAATGGCCACACCATGTCCGTCCATATATTTGGTGGTAGAGTGGGTGACGATATCTGCTCCCCATTCGATAGGACGGCAGTTCACAGGCGTAGGGAAGGTATTATCCACAATCAAAGGAACTCCATGAGCATGGGCCACACGGGCAAATTTCTCAATATCCAATACATCGACCGTCGGATTGGTTACCGTCTCACCGAAAAGCAACTTGGTATTGGGTCGGAAAGCAGCCGCGATTTCTTCCTCGCTGGCATTCTGATCCACGAAAGTTACCTCGATACCCATTTTCGGGAAGGTGGTATTGAAGAGATTGAAGGTACCGCCATACAGACCGATGGCACTGACCATGTGATCTCCTGCCTCGCAGATATTCAGACAAGCCAAAAAGTTGGCATTCTGTCCGCAGGAAAGCAAGAGGGCACCCACACCGCCTTCCAAAATAGCGATTTGCTCTGCCACTCTATCCACGGTCGGATTGGCCAGACGACTGTAAAAATAGCCGGACTCTTCCAAATCAAACAAACTACCCATCTGGGCGCTGGTCTCGTATTTGAAAGTCGTACTTTGCGTAATAGGGGGCTGCATGGGCTCACCCTTACCCGGATCATAGCCGGCCTGAACGCACAAGGTCTCAATATTCATCTTTTTCATTATTCGTTCCAATTAAAACAACACAATCCGCTGGCTTGTAAGATATTACGAGCCTTATCCGCATCGTCGGTACGGAAAATCATAATAGGTCTGTTCTCATACAGGAAAGTATAGAGATAGGCCAGACTCAAACCTTCTTTGGCAAACAAGGCCACCATATCGGCGGCAGCTCCGGGAGTATTATCCAACTCCACGGCACAAACCGGAGAAACGGCCGCAGCAACTCCTTTTACCACCAATGCCTGCAAAGCATCTTCCGGTCTGTCGCAAATCAAACGACAAATACCATAATCCGCTGTATCGGCAACACTGATGGCATATAACTGAATCTGCGCCTCTTTCAAAATCCCCAACACCTCATTGAGCGTGCCGGTGCGATTTTCTATAAAAACGGAAACTTGCTGTATCATTTTATGTTTCTATTATCGATGACTACTTTTGCCTTGCCCTCAAAACGTTCAAGCGAATTGGGCATTTTAATCTGTACGACAGGAGAGATACTCAACACGTTCTTCATACGCTCCGCTACTTTCTTTTCCAAGGCGGTGATAGGAGAAAGGGTATCAAAGCCAACTTGTGAAAGGTAATCCTGACGCACCTCAACCTGTACGGTCAACTTATCCAAATTGTTCACCCTGTCCACAACCAGACGATAGTAAGGGGCACATTCGGGAATTTCAAGCAATACACTTTCCACCTGTGAAGGGAAGACATTGATACCTCGTATAATCAACATATCGTCGCTGCGTCCTTTGATGGCACTCATGCGCACCAAGGTTCTACCACAGGCACACTCGCCTTCCATCAAGGAACAAAGGTCGCGGGTACGATAACGCAAAACCGGCATACCCTCTTTGGTCAAGGTCGTGAAGACCAACTCGCCATCCTGACCACAAGGCAGGGGTTCAAGCGTGACGGGGTCGATAACCTCCGGATAAAAATGGTCTTCATTGATGTGAGAACCGTTCTGACATTCACATTCGAAACTAACGGAAGGACCGACAATCTCGCTTAATCCATAGATATTGTAAGCCTTCAAGCCTAATTTATTTTGAATTTCCTTACGCATCTCCTCGGTCCAGGGCTCTGCACCAAAGGCACCGATGCGCAAATTCAAATCTTCTTTCGTAATGCCCATTTCATCCAAAACTTCCGCCAAATGCAAGGCATAAGAAGGGGTACAGGCAATACCGGACACACCCAAATCTTTCAACAATTTGGCATGCTTGCGTGTACCACCGGTAGAAGCCGGAAGTGCCGTCGCGCCCAGATTTTCCACGCCATAGTGCGCGCCCAAGCCTCCGGTAAACAAGCCATAGCCATAAGAAATGGAGAAAACGTCACCTTTTGTCACGCCATAGGCCGTCAGACAGCGGGACATACACTCACTCCACACATCAATATCCTTGCGGGTATAGCCCACGATGGTGGGATTACCCGTGGTTCCTGTGGAGGCGTGAATACGAATGATTTCACTTTGAGGAGCCGCCTGCAAACCCAAGGGATAATTGTCCCGCAAATCTTGCTTGGTGGTAAAAGGCAGTTTTACAATATCGTCAATTGTTTGTATATCAGCGGGTTCTATATCCATCTCCTGCATTTTCTTTCGATAGAAAGGCACATTGTGATAGACATAGGACACGATTTTATGCAATCTCTTTCCCTGCAACAATCTCTTCTGCTCCAGAGACATACACTCTTTTGAAGGATTCCAAATCATTCCCTTAATTATTTATGATCGTTTTCAAATTCGAACATTCTCTGCTCGAGAACAGGATAAAGTTCTTCGCGCATACGGCTGACACAAGCACGGACACCGGACTTTTTACTGCCCGTCGTAGAAAGACAAATGCTGCTCACTCCATAGTGCATCAATTCCACCATCAACTCCTCTCCACTCATATCCTTATAGCCGAGGGTAAAGAAAAATCCGTCGCCGACCTGCTCATTCACATCTTTGTCATAAACAATATTAAAACCGTGACGCAATAAAATCTCTTTCATTCTGGCAGCTCGTTTCTCATATTCACGGGTATCTTCCACAAAATTGATGACGCCCTCACAAGACAAATCCAACATCTTGGCATAGGCATATTGGGTACTTGCCGTACAACCGCTTGTAATCATATAGAGAATGGAAGCAGTCAGGGTCACACCAAACACACCGGCATCCTTGTAACGCTCCGCCAAAGCCGGGTATTGTTTTTCATACAAGACATCGCTGATACAGGTCAAAGCAATACGCTGACCGGCATAACTGAAAATCTTGGACGCAGAGAGCATCAAAATATAATTGTCTGTATAGCGAGCCACGGTAGCGATATAGGGAGCTTGGAACGGATGGCTCAAATCCTTTCTGTAGTCCATACAGAAATAAGCCAAATCTTCCATCACCACCACATCGTAGCGCGTAGCCAATTCGCCGATGACTTTCAACTCTTCCTCTTCCAAGCAAATCCATGCGGGGTTATTGGGGTTGGAATAGATGATAGCCGCAATATCGCCGACAGCCAATTCTTCTTCCAATTTCGCACGCAATTTTTCTTCACCGCGATATGGATGTATATCAAATTCACGCCATTCGATACCCAAAACGCGAAGTTGGGATTTCTGAATGGGGAAACCCGGGTCTATGAACAAGATCTTGTTTTTACCGGGAATACGCTGGGTGCAGGCGATAAAAGAACCGAATGAACCGGCCACAGAACCGGTTGTAGGCACACAACTGCGGGGGGAAATATCCACATTGATAAAAGCCTTCACAAAACGGGAGGCCGCTGCTTTTAACTCCGGCACACCCGCGGCAGCTGGATATTGAGAACCGATTCCACTACGAAGTGACTCGATTTCCGCTTCTACACCATATTGATTGATAGGAAGTCCGGGAGAGCCCTGGTCCATACGAACAAAAGGAATACCGCTCTCATTTTCAAGGTATTGCGCCACCAACAATGCCTCACCGATGGTCGCTTTGGACAAATCGGCAACGCTATTTACCTCGCAAGCCTTACGGACACGCTCCTGATTAAAAATTTTCATCTTTTAACGTTTTATGGCCAAACCCAAATCAAAACATTTACAGTTCGCTTCGACAATGGCAGCGCCTTTGCGTTCAAATATACGACACAAAGAATCGCGCAAATCGTCAGCTGAAACAATCTCCAGATACGATGCGGCCATACCCAAGAGCACCATATTGGCTCCTTTGGGATTGCCGGCCTCCTTCGCCAATTGCTCGATGTCGGCCATCACGACCTTGGGAAGAGCAGAAAGTTCACCCAAGACCTGGTCCAACTCCGGATAATTCGGAATGTTCACAAAGGGCTTGGAAGAAGTGATGATGACACCGTCTTTGGAAAGGTAAGGCAAATAGCGCAAGGCTTCCATCGGCTCCATGGAGATAATCAAGTCCGCAGAACCTTTGGCAATCAAATCGCTATAAATCACCTGGTCGGAAAGACGGAGATTACTCTGAACATCACCGCCACGCTGACTCATACCATGCACTTCTGCCTGCTTGAGTTGCAAACCTTCACGGGTAGCCGCTTCGCCGATAACTGTAGCAATAGAGAGAATACCTTGTCCTCCTACGCCTGAAAGTATGATATCTTTTTTCATTTCTTTGCCTTATGCCTGCGGAGCGTCTGCATACATTCTCTTCGGGGGATAATTACAGACACGCCTTTATAATTGATTTCTTCACGCAAAATACGGGTGATTTCTTCCATATTGGCAGGGATGGGAACCACCACCCTCACATGTTCCGCCGGCACACCGAGCGCGACACAAATCGCTTCAAACTTGCTCGTTCCGGCTGAATCCTGACCTCCGGTCATCGCCGTAGTCAGATTGTCAGACAATATAACGGTAATCGGCGTATTTTCATTCGCTGCATCCAACAGACCGGTCATACCGGAATGCGTGAAAGTGGAATCGCCAATAACCGCCACAGCCGGGAACACACCGGCATCCGCGGCACCTTTTGCCATCGTGATGGAAGCCCCCATATCCACACAAGAGGCCAGGCTCTTGAAAGGAGGAAGCGCACCCAAAGTATAACAACCGATATCACCAAAAACGCGACCCTCGGGATAATCTTCCATAACCTTATTCAAGGCCGTATAGACATCCCTGTGTCCACAACCCGGACAAAGCTGGGGAGGACGGGCGGCCAACACGGCGCTCGGCGCAAAACCTTCGGGCATTTGCACACCCAAAGCAGCGGCCACATTATCAGGAGTCAATTCGCCGGTTCGAGGCAAATGGCCGGTCAGACGTCCCTGCACCTGACAAGCATCGGACAAAAGGCCCTTCAACTGACGCTCTACAACGGGCTGTCCATCTTCGAACACCATCACCTGACCACCTAACTCATTGATACGAGCCAATTGTTTTTCAGGCAAGGGATATTGAGACAATTTCAAGATATTGGCTTTCTTACCGGAAACAGCCAAAGCCTCCTTGACATAATTGTATGCGATACCACAAGCAACAATCTGCAAAGATGCGCCCTCTGTCTCCGTCCACTCATTATAGGATGAGCTTTCAGACGAAGCCTGCATCTGCTTTTGTTTTTCAATCAATTTGAGATATTGGGCACGTGCAATGGCAGGTAAAAGCACCCATCCGCGTTCGTTAGAGGGGCACAAAGAATTGGGTTCATGTCTTCCTCCGCTGACATCAACAGACGCACGGGAATGAGCCAAACGGGTCACCATACGCATAACTACGGGCAGACCGACCTTTTCTGAAAAAGCAAAGGCGTCTTCCATCATATCGTACACCTCCTGCTGATTGGATGGTTCAAACACGGGAACCATGGCAAAATCAGCATAGAAACGCGAATCTTGTTCATTTTGGGAAGAGTGCATAGACGGGTCATCGGCCGCTACGACCACCAAACCGCCATTCACCCCTGTCATAGCCGCATTGACAAAAGCATCGGCACAGACATTCATTCCCACGTGTTTCATACAAACCAAGGCTCTCTTTCCGGCATAAGACATGCCCAGAGCGGCTTCCATCGCGGTTTTTTCGTTGGTACACCAACGACTGTGAATACCTCTTTCCTGGGTGAGAGGATGAGCTTGTATAAACTCCGTTATCTCTGTGGAGGGCGTGCCGGGATAGGCATAAACTCCGGAAAGACCGGCATGGATGGCACCCAAGGCCAACGCTTCATCACCCAATAACAGTTTCTTATCCATATTAATTCTTCAAACTAAACGCATCAGCATCATTTAAGACGGGGAATTTCTCTGCCGCCGCACGAAGCGTTTCCGCATCGATTTCTCCGCATATCCATTCCTCCTTGTCATCACTTGCCACAGCCAACTCGGCACCCCAGGGGTCCAGCAATACGCTACCCCCATTGTAATGCAAAGCCGGGTCATCACCTACGCGATTGACCGCCACGACATAAGCCTGATTTTCTATGGCACGGGCACGCAAAAGCGTATCCCAAGGATACCTTCTTACCTGGGGCCACGATGCCACACACAGGATGGCGTCATAGTCTTTTTGATTGCGGCACCAAAGCGGGAAACGCAAATCATAACAGACAATCAACATAAAACGCAATCCACGCCACTCCACAACACAACGGCTCTCGCCGGCTGAAAAAGTCTTATGTTCACCGCTGTAAGTAAAAAGGTGATGTTTGTCATAGGAGGCCAATTCGCCCGCTGCGCTGACAAAGGCGAAATGGTTATAAAATTTGCCGTCCTTTTCCAAGGCCAACGAACCCGCTACGGCACAATCGTATTTTTCCGCCATCGCCTGCATCCATCGGATACTTTCATCGCTGGTCTCCGCAATGCCTGCAGGAGCCGTTGCAAACCCGGTGGTAAACATTTCCGGCAATACGAACAAATCCGCTTCGGGAGCCGTTGCAAACAACTGCTCAAGCCGTGCCCTGTTGGCAGCAGGGTCAGCCCACACGATATTCTGTTGAAAAAGAACGACTTTCATTTTGAGTTAGTATCTTTTCTGATTCTACAGCAATACACACCAATTGTGAATATCCTCTTCCGTTCCATCCTGAATACCACGGATGCGGTTATAGAGTTTCTCACTCACCGCGCCGCAACGAGTCGGATCCCCGAAACGATAGGTCTTGGTAACAACGGTATCCTCCAAGGCGGCTTTGTCATCGATGGAGCAGATCGGCGTAATCACAACCGCTGTACCACAAGCATTTACCTCCTCAAACTCCGCCAATTCCTCAACAAGCACCGCTCTTTTCTCCACTTTCATACCGAAATCTTCCGCCACGGTCTGCAAGGACTTGTTGGTAATGGAAGGCAATACGGAAGGAGAAAGCGGGGTGATATAGGAATTGCCACGAATCGCCAAGAAATTGGATGAGCCGAACTCATCGATTTTGGTATGGGTAGCAGGGTCAAGGAAAAGAAGTTCTCTATACCCTTGTTTGTGCGCCATATTATAAGGATGCAGCGAGGTTGCATAATTGGCTGCTAATTTATAGCAACCGGTGCCATTGGGCGCAGCGCGGTCGAAATTGCGGGAAAGAACGGCCGTTCCCGGAGAAAGTGATTTTGCACCGGAATAAGTGCCCACAGGAGCACCCAAAACGGCAAAAAGGACCTCTTCAGACGAAGCGATGCCCAACTGCGGATTGCAACCAATCAACACGGGACGCAAATACATGGACGCATTGTAGCCATAAGGCGGAAGGAAATCAATGTTCTCCTTTACGCACATCAGACACATCTCCAAGAATAATTCCTCCGAAGGGGCAGCCATATCCAAATGCGCGCCACTGCGCTGCAAACGTTTGGCATTTTCATCCGGACGGAACAAACGTACTTTGCCGTCTGCACCACGGAAAGCCTTCAATCCCTCAAAGCAGGAATTGGCATAATGGAACACACCGGCAAAAGCGTTGAAATGAAAATCAAAATCTTTAGATGCCACAGGAGCAGACCACTGTCCGTCTTTGTAGCGACTGATAATGATGGCGTTGGTCTTTCTATATTTGAAAGCCAAGTCTGACCAATTCAAATCCACTGACATGATACCTTATATATTATATATTCGCTGCAACCCAATCTCCCACCTCGGAAGTGCTGTAACGTTTGCCGTCTCCAGCCAAATCCTCGGTCACAATGCCTTTTTCAATGGACAAAGCCACGGCGTTGCGGATGGCTTTTCCTTCCTCCATCATGGAGAATGCATATTCAAACATCATCGCGGCTGACAAAATCGTTGCCAAAGGATTGGCAATGTTTTTACCGGCAGCCTGGGGGTAAGAACCGTGAATCGGCTCATATACACCTGTGTGCTCTCCGATGGAAGCCGAAGCCAACAAACCCATAGAGCCACTTACGCAGCTGGCTTCATCGGTCAAAATATCACCAAAGGTATTCTCCGTCACCAACACGTCAAAGAATTTAGGACCGGTAATGAGCTTCATGGCTGCATTGTCCACATACATATAATCGGTCTCCACATCGGGATATTGAGGAGCCATTTCCTGTGCCACCTGTCTCCACAAACGGGAAGACTCCAACACATTGGCCTTATCCACAACGGTCAGGTGTTTTCTGCGAAGACGTGCATACTCGAAAGCCAATTTCAAGATACGCTCTACCTCATAACGATGGTACAAATTGGTGTCATAAGCGGTGTCACCATTGTCGCGACGACCTTTTTCACCGAAATACATACCACCCGTCAACTCACGCAAGCAAAGGAAATCGGCACCATCCACCAACTCTTGTTTCAAAGGGCTCTTGTGTACTAAACTTTTGAATGTCTCTACAGGACGAAGGTTGGCATACAAACCCAATTTCTTGCGCATTGCCAAAAGACCCTGCTCCGGACGCACCTTTGCGGTGGGATCATTGTCATATTTGGGATCGCCCACGGCGCCAAACAACACCGCGTCGCTTTCCATACAAATTTTGTGTGTTTCTTCGGGATAAGCATCACCGAATTTATCAATGGCACACGCACCCACATAACCAAAGCTATATTCAATCTCGTGTCCAAATTTTGCAGCCACAGCATCAATGACTTTGACCGCCTGCTCTACCACTTCGGGACCAATTCCGTCTCCCGGCAATTTTGCAATTTTCAGTTTCATATTATTTCTTGATTACATTATCCATTATATTCAGCATCTTCACGGTCGCTTTGATGGCCGCTTCCGTCTGGTCGGAATCAATGCCTCTTGTCTTAAAATGTCCTTGTTCGGTTTTCCAAGTAATGGTCGTTACAACCAAAGCATCGGTCTTTCCACCCGGAGGAATTGTCACCTGATAGTCAGCCAAAATCGGATGCACCTTGCCCAAAGACTCATAAATTCGCCACAAGGCCTTCATGAAGGCATCATACAAACCATCTCCGGCAGAAGATGCCTCGTACTCCTTACCATGAATTTTAATCTTCACGATGGCAACAGGTTTCATACCACGAGCCAGCTGCAAAGAATAATTGACGATGTGGATATTGTCTTTGGCCGGTCCATGTCCGCTTTTAAGGACATCGGCAATAATAAAGGGTAAATCCTCTGGAGTCATCACCTCTTTTTTATCACCCAACTCGACCACCCTCTTGGTGACCAATTTAATCTGTTCGGGAGAGAGGCTGATGCCCAATTTATCCAAATTACGAATGATATTGGCCTTTCCACTGGTCTTGCCCAAGGCATAACTGCGCTCACGACCGAAACGCTGGGGAAGCAGACGATTGGCATACAAATTGGCCTTGCTATCCCCATCGGCATGCACACCGGCACTCTGGGTAAAGACATTCTCACCGATAACCGGCTCATTGGAGGGTACGCGAATACCGGAAATGCTGGCCACATAATTACATACATGGCTCAATTGTTTCTCATCAATAGCGGTCTGGGCAGGAACCTGGTCGTGCAAAGCGGCGACCACACTGGCCAGCGGGGCATTTCCGCAACGCTCTCCCAAGCCATTGACCGTCGTATGCACGGCATTCATACCGGCTTTCACGGCTGCGATGGTATTGGCTACTGCCAAATCATAGTCGTTATGGGCATGAAAATCAAAATGTAGCGAAGGATAACGCTGACGCATTTTGCCACAAAGTTGCTCGGTCAGCCAAGGATTCAACACACCCAAGGTATCGGGCAGCATAAAACGAACGATGCCGCTATCCTTGAGATTATCGACCATCTGATAGACATAATCCTCCGATTCGACAATACCGTTGGACCAATCCTCCAAATACAGATTACAAGAAACCCCTTTGGACGCGGCGTATTCCACCACCTGACGAATCTCGGAGAAATGCTCCTGAGGGGTCTTTCTTAATTGTTTTTCAAGATGTTTGAGAGAGCCTTTTGCCAACACATTCATAACTTTTCCGCCATTGGAAGCAATCCAATCCACAGAAACGCCGCCATCGACAAAACCCAGGGCCTCCACTCGGTCTATGTACCCGTGCGTCGAAGCCCAGGCACATATTTGAGCAAAAGCCTGCTCTTCTCCTTTGGACACCCGCGCAGACGCCACTTCGATGCGATTGACACGCAACTCCTCCAACAAGAGTTCCGCTATCGCCAACTTTTCGCTGACATTAAACGAAACACCTGCTGTCTGTTCCCCGTCGCGCAGGGTGGTATCCATTATTTCTATCATCGACTCTGTTCGAATTTTTCAATTTTGTCTTTCTGCTCCAAAAGATCATCGATATCATCCAAAGCATTCATCAGACAATACTTCTTGTAGGCGTTGAGTTCAAAATGCTCGCTGCGACCGGTCGCCATATTGGTAACGGTCTGGGCGGGCACATCCACCTTGACTTCCATGGTCGGGTCTGCCTGGATAGAGGCGAACAATTCTGCCAAAAACTCTTCAGATACCACGACAGGAAGCACAAAATTATTGAGCTCGTTGTTTTTGTGAATATCCGCAAAAAAGCTGGAAATCACCACTCTGAATCCATATCCTGCAATCGCCCAAGCAGCGTGCTCGCGAGAAGAACCACTACCGAAATTCTTTCCGGCTACCAAAATGCAACCGCTGTAACGGGGGTCATTGAGCACAAAATCCTCTTTGGGCGTACCATCGGCATTGTAACGCCAATCACGGAAAAGATTGTCGCCAAAAAACTTCTCATCCCTGGTTACGGCCTTCAAAAAACGGGCAGGAATAATCTGGTCAGTATCCACATTTTCAAGGGGAAGGGGGATACAACGACTTACTATAATGTCAAATTTCTGTTTCATAATAACTCTCTTGGATCAGTAATTACTCCTGTGATAGCTGCCGCAGCGGCAGTAAGCGGGCTGGCAAGCAAAGTACGGGAACCCGGTCCCTGACGGCCTTCAAAATTACGGTTGCTGGTGGAAACGGCATATTTTCCGGCAGGAATCTTGTCGTCGTTCATCGCCAAGCAAGCGGAACAACCCGGCTGACGGATTTCAAAACCCGCTTCCTCCAAAATTTTATCCAAGCCTTCATCTTCAACCTGCTGTTTCACTTTCCATGAGCCGGGAACAAGCCAAGCCACGACATTTTCAGCTTTCTTATGCCCTTTTACGATGGACGCAAACGCGCGGAAATCTTCGATACGACCATTGGTGCAGGCACCGAGGAAAACATAATCAATCGGCTGACCGAGCAAAGACTGACCGGCCTGGAAGCCCATATAGTTCATGGATTTCTCAAAACCGGGACGCTGCTCGGCGGGAATGCTTTCCAAAGTAGGGATGTTGGCATCAATGGCCATGCCCATACCCGGATTGGTACCATAGGTAATCATCGGTTTAACATCAGCCGCATCAAAGACAAGTTCTTTGTCAAATACGGCATCGTCGCCACTCTTGAGGGTCTTCCAATAAGCAACGGCCTTGTCCCAAGCCTCACCCACGGGAGCAAACTCACGACCTTTCACATACTCGAAAGTCTTCTCATCGGGAGCGACGAATCCGCCACGCGCGCCCATTTCAATAGAAAGGTTGCACAAGGTCAGACGGCCTTCCATAGAAAGACTACGAACGGCAGAACCGCGATATTCGATAAAATAGCCTGTAGCACCACTGGTGGTCAATTTCATCATGAGATAAAGCGCCAAATCCTTGGCAGTCACACCTTTACCCAACTCGCCTTCCACGCGTATGCTCATAGATTTGGGCTTCTGCTGAAGGATACATTGGCTCGCCAAGACCATTTCCACCTCGCTGGTACCGATACCGAATGCAACAGCACCCATGGCACCATGGGTAGAGGTGTGCGAGTCACCACACACGATGGTCATACCGGGCAATGATAAACCCTTCTCCGGACCTACCACATGAATGATACCATTGCTGGCATCCATCATACCATAATGGGTAAGACCAAATTCTTCGGCATTGCGTTTCAGGGCGTCCACCTGGGATTTGGAAACAGGATCTTCAATTTCCTTGTCCTGGTCGTGGGTGGGCGTATTGTGGTCCGGCATACAGAAAATCTTTTCCGGACGCAAAGGCTTGATATTACGGGCACGAAGTCCGTCGAAAGCCTGCGGACTGGTCACCTCGTGGCAATAGAGTCGGTCGATATACAACTGGGTCGGACCGTCTTCTATCAAGGACACCACGTGTGCGTCCCATATTTTATCGAATAGAGTATTCATCTTTTACTTAAAATTTGTTGATGCAATCTATGTATGCTTCCACAGAGCCAGTTACAATATCCGTATTGGCACCGAAACCATAATAGAGTTTGCCCTCATGTTCTACCTGCAAATGCACCTTGGCAACGTCATCAGAACCTTTGGTGATATTCTGAATGGTAAATTCCTTGATGGTCATCTTGCGTTTGATAATGGATTTCAACGCATTGATGGCAGCATCAACCGGACCGTTACCTTGGGCAGCAGCCTCAAATTTCTCACCGGCGATATCCAGTCCTACACAAGCGGTCGGACGAATACCCTTTCCGCTGGATACTTGGAGATAATCCAATTTAACATGCTCATTTCCAGCACGTTCTGCTCCGGCAAGAAGAAGGATATCATCATCGGTAATCTGTTTCTTCTTGTCGGCAAGTTTCAAGAACTCCTTGTAGATTTCATCGAGTTTGGCGGCATCGGGTTTGAGTCCCAACACTTCCAAACGATATTTCAAGGCAGCATGACCACTGCGGGCAGTCAATACGATGCTGTTGTCATCAATACCCACATCCTTGGGATCAATGATTTCATAGGTAGAAACGTTCTTCAACACACCATCCTGATGAATACCGGATGAGTGCGCAAAAGCATTTCTTCCCACAATCGCCTTGTTGGCCTGAACGGGCATGTTCATCAAACCGGAAACCATACGGCTGGTGGAGTAGATTTTCTTGGTATTGATGTCAGAGTAAATATCCACATCGTTGTGGCTCTTGAGTATCATAGCGATTTCCTCAAGGGCGGTATTACCCGCACGCTCGCCCACACCGTTGATGGTCACCTCGCACTGACGGGCACCATTCAAAAGACCGGACATCGTGTTGGCGGTTGCCATACCGAGGTCATTGTGGCAGTGGGTAGAGAGAATCGCGTGATCCAGACCGTCCACATGTTCGCAAAGATATTTGATTTTGGCACCATATTCCTCAGGCAAGCAATAGCCTGTCGTATCGGGAATGTTCACCACCGTTGCACCGGCTTTGATTACGGCCTCAACCACACGGGCGAGGTATTCGTTATCGGTTCGACCGGCATCCTCGGCATAAAACTCCACGTCATCCACATAACGACGGGCATATTTTACCGCAGCGACAGCACGCTCGATGATTTCCTCACGATTGGAGTTGAACTTATATTTAATATGTGAATCCGAGGTTCCGATTCCCGTGTGGATACGTTTGTGCTTGGCATATTTCAATGCCTCGGCAGCCACATCAATATCCTTCTCAACGGCACGGGTCAGCGCACAGATGGTAGGCCAGGTAACGGCCTTGGAAATCTCTACAACTGAATTGAAATCGCCGGGACTGGAAACGGGGAAACCCGCCTCAATCACATCTACACCCAACTCTTCGAGGGCTTTGGCCACCTGGATTTTCTCAACGGTATTGAGCTGACATCCGGGTACCTGTTCGCCATCTCGAAGGGTCGTGTCAAAAAAGTAAATTTTATTCTTATTGTCCATTCTTATTTTACATTTTCAGGTCTGAGCTGACGAACAACAGCGCCGGTTCTCCACATTTCGCTCTCACGCATAGCCTTCAATTCCTCTTCCAAACCTTGACGATAATCGGGCTTGCTGTTTGCGTCAATAGAAATCTGGGCCTCGTTGCCGCTCTTCACGCTATCATACAATTTCTGAACGACGGGTTTGATGGCATCGTGGAAGGGACCCATCCAATCCAAAGCACCACGCTGTGCAGTAGTAGAAGTGTTGGCATACATCCAATCCATACCTTTCTCACCAAAGAGGGGACCGAGTGACTGAGTCAATTCCTCAACGGTCTCATTGAAAGCCTCTGAAGGAGTGTGACCATTCTCACGAAGTACCTCATACTGAGCCAAAAGAAGACCCTGGATAGCACCCATCAAAGAACCTCTCTCACCGGTAAGGTCTGAAGTAGCCTCACGCTGGAAAGTAGTCTCGAACAAATAACCGGAACCAACGCCGATACCCAAAGCCAAAGTCTTGTTCAATGCGTTACCGGAATAGTCCTGATAAATGGCGTAGGAAGAGTTGATTCCACGGCCCTCCAAGAAAAGACGACGTACAGAAGTACCAGAACC
>JAEIGA010001474.1_pt1 | contig 36736 bp, 65 predicted proteins | sample 9270691 | NCBI WGS metagenome assembly JAEIGA01 (sample SAMN17057246, study PRJNA624740) | gut metagenome | biome: biome; isolation source: fecal sample | host: Bos grunniens | place: China: Xizang | collected 2019
GAGATAATGGCAAAGAAAAAAATTGCTAATATAAAAGATTTAAGACTGATATTTGAAAAATTAAATACAAATAAAAGTAAATTAGCTTTGTCATTATTAGATAAAGCTGAATTTTTAGAAGAAACTTTAAAAGAATTGCAAGCAAAAGTAAAATTAGATGGTGTAGTTACAGAAATGTGTCAAGGAGACTATATTATCGAAAGAGAAAATCCTGCATTGAAATCTTATAACACTACAGTTAAGAATTATACTGCTGTTGTAAAACAACTTAATGATATGTTACCAACAGAAGATGAAAAGCCAAAAGATGATGGATTTGAAAGTTTTGGTGATGAGTAATGACATATATAGAGCAATATTATAAATACTTACTTAAAAATCCAGACAGAGCAAATCAGAAAGTATTAGTAACTTATAAAAAATTAGTGGATGATTTAAAGAAGCCTAGAAAGGTTTCTTTTTTTAATGCAATAACAGAAGAACAGGAAACACATACGTTTATATTTGACGAACATAAAGGAAATTTACCTATTGAGTTTATAGAAAAATTTTGTAAACATTCAAAAGGCAAATGGGCAGGACAACCTGTTCAATTAGAGTTATTTCAAAAAGCTTTTATACAGGCTTTATTTGGTTTTGTAGATAGGGATACTGGAATACGTAAGTATAAAAAAGGTGCATTATTTATAGGACGTAAAAATGGAAAGTCTACAATGGATTCAGGACTTGCTAATTATATGCTAACAAAAGATGGAGAGGGTGGAGCAGAAATATATTCGGTTGCCACAAAAAAAGACCAGGCAAAAGTTGTATGGGACGAATCTAAAAGAATGATAAAGAAAAGTCCTGCATTAGCAAAAAGAATTAGATGTTTGGTTGGAGGTTTATATTATGATGCAACAGAAAGTTATATGAAAGCATTAGCAAGTGATAGTAATTCACTAGATGGTTTAAATGCACATTTTGTTATAGCAGATGAAGTACATGCTTGGAAAGATAAAAACTTATTAGATGTAATGTATGATTCTATGAGTGCAAGAGAACAACCAATGCTTTTAGAAACTTCTACAATGGGGACAGTTAGAGAAAGTGTATTCGACAATGAATACGAATATTTTTCAGATATAATTGCAGGTTACGAAGGTAAAAGTCAAACAGTAGATGAAACAGTTTTGCCAGTAATATATGAATTAGACACACCAGATGAATGGCAAGATGAAAAAAAATGGTATAAAGCAAATCCGGGACTAGGAACAATAAAAAACATTAAAGATTTGCGTGATAAAGTAAATAGAGCAAAAAACAATCCAACAGAATTAACTAACTTACTTTGCAAAGATTTTAATATAAGACAGAACGATCAAGATAAATGGATTACATTTGATATAGCTAACAATGAAGAAACCTATGAAATGGAACAAGTTGAAGATAATTATGCTGTAGCAGGAGTGGACTTATCAAGCACGACAGACTTGACATGTGCAACTTTATTAATAGTTAAAAATCAAAAGAAGTATGTTTTACAGCAATATTTTATAGCTTCTGATAGATTAGAGTTTAAAATAAAAGATGACAAAATTCCTTACGATAAATGGGAGAAACGAGGACTTGTAACAGTATGTGAAGGAGCAAAAGTTGATTATTCAAAAGTAACAGAATGGTTTTTGAATATGAAGTCTGAGTACGAAATAGCACCTTTATGGATTGGATATGATCCATGGAACTCTAATTATTGGGTAGATGAAATGAAAGAAAACGGTTTTGAAATGATAGAAATAAGGCAAGGTGCAAAAACAATGTCTAATCCAATGAAACAACTAGAAGCAGATTTAATAGAAAAAAAAGTAAATTATAACAACAATCCAATTTTAAAATGGTGTTTATGTAATACAGGTGTAAAAAGAGATGATAACGACAACATAAGACCAGTAAAAGGGCAAAAACAAAGAGCAAGAATAGATGGTACAGTAAGTTTAATTATAGCTTACTGTGTTTTGTTTGACAAAATGAATGATTATTTATCATTACAGGAGGAATGAGATGAAAGAAAAAAGAAACTTATTCAGTATGGTATTTGGAAAGAAGAAACAAACGCAAATAACAGAAACGCAATTGCAAATGCTAAATTCGTACAATCCTGTATTCTCAACTTTAAATGAGAATACATATGATAGTAAAGTAGCAAGACAATGTATAGATAGAATTGCAACGCATTGTGCAAAATTAATCCCAAAACATATACAAGATAGTATTAATAATCCTATAAAAGGAGATATAAACTTTTTATTACAAAATGAGCCTAATGCTATTATGACAAAATTTGATTTTTTATATAAAACAATTTCTATGTTATATACAGACTCTAACGCATTTGTTTACATAGCAAAAGATAAAAAAGGCATGATAACAGGTTTTTATCCCGTACTTGCTTTAAATTATGATTTATTACAAGATTCTATGGGAGATATTTATTTGCAATTTCAGTTTATAAATGGACAAAGATATACTTTACCTTATTTGGAACTGATTCACTTAAGATTATTCTATAATAAACATGATATTTTTGGAACTAATAATAAGGTTTTAAAAACTGATATAGACACGGCACATACTGCTTCAGAAGGAATAAAAAATGCAATAAAAACATCTAACAATTTGAAAGGTATTTTAAAGTATACAAATTCAATGTTAAAAGACAAAGATTTAAAAGCAAGTAAAGATGCATTTGTAAAGGATTTCTTGAGTTTAGAAAATGAAAGTGGTATTGCAGCTGTAGATGGAAAAGCAGATTTTGAGGCAATAACTTTAAAACCAATAACATTGGACAAGGAACAATTAAAACAAGTAAATTATAATATATTTGATTATTTTGGTGTATCGGAAAAGATAATTAATAACAGTTTTACACCAGATGAATGGAATGCTTTTTTTGAAGGTATAATAGAACCTAGAGCAATACAGATGAGTGATGCTTTTACTAATAAGATATTTAGTAGACAAGCTAGAAAAAAAGGACACAAAATAATTTTTACAACAAATAGACTACAATATGCAAGTTTGGAACAAAAAATAAAATTATTAGATACTGTATTGCCTTATGGATTACTTACAAAAGATACAGCATTAGAAGTATTGGATATGACACCAATTGGAGGAGAAGAAGGAGCTAAAATATTACAGAGTTTAAATAATATAGATAGTTCTATTGCAAATCAATATCAAGGAGGAAATAAGAATGGAGAATAACAAAAAAGAAATAAGATTAGTAGAAATGCGAGCTGTAGAAGAAGATGGAATGATAGTAGAGGGATACGCAGCAGTATTTGATAGTGTAACAGATTTAGGCTGGATGAAAGAAGTAATTGATAGAAAAGCTTTTAATAATGCAGATATGAGCGATATAGTAATGAAATATAATCATGAAGATTCGGTGTTGCCAATGGCAAGAACAAGAGGTGGTTCACTACAATTTAATGTTGATGACCATGGTTTAAAGATAAGAGCAAAATTACCTGATACAACAGTAAATCGTGACATTTATACTTTAATTAAAGAAGGTGTATTAAGTAAAATGAGTTTTGCATTTACTGTAAAAAGTGAAGAATATGATTATGATACAGACACAAGAAGAATATTAGCATTTGATAAAATTTTTGATGTTTCAGTAGTTGATGTTCCAGCTTATGAGAGTACAGAAGTATATGCAAGGAATAAAGAAGCATATGAAAAAGAAAAACAAGAATATGAGGCTAGAAGATTAGAACTTGAAAGAGAAAGATTAAAATTAATGTTAAGTTTATAATCTCGAACGAAGAACGGTGGTAGAACTGTTCTTTTTTTGTTGGTAGAAACAAATAGAGTTTTTATAAAAGCGGTGGTAGAACCGTTGGGGGATTGTAATTGTGCAGTCGACAAAATTTAAAAAGGAGGAAATTTCAATGACATTAAAAGAAATTGAAGAAAGAAAAGCTGAACTTTTAACAAAAATAGCTGAAGCCAAAAACGAAGAAGAACTAAAAGAATTAAGAAATCAAGCAGAAGCATTAAGTAAAGAAGTTCCAGAGCAGGAAGAAAAAGAGCAAGGCAAAATTACACCAGAAGAAGAGAGAAGCTTAATTGCTGATACTCAAGAATTAGAAAAAAGAAACAAAGAAGTTTCAAATTTAACAAAAATAGGAGGAAAAGAAGAAATGGAAGAAAAAAGATTTACAATAGCCGACAAGGAGTATAGAAGTGCTTGGGCTAAAAAATTAATGGGATTGTCAGATGACAAATTCACAGAGGATGAAAAAAGAGCATTAGGAGATGCAGTAACAACAACTGCTACAACATTTGTAGCTTCAACAGCTGACACACAAGGTATTAATAATGGTGGTTTATTTATTCCAACAAGTGTAAGAATGGACTTAATGGAATTAATATCACAAGAATCACCAATTTTTAGAGATGCAAGAAAATTACAGGTTTCTGGAAATGTTGATTTACCATATTTATTTGCAGCAGATGATGCAAATTGGTACACAGAATTAACAGATACTGTTAACGAAGGTATAGAATTTAAAAATTTACAACTAACTGGTTGGGAACTTGCAAAAGACATTGTAATTACATGGAAATTAGAAGAAATGGCAGTTGAATCATTTATTTCGTTTATACTTGAAGAATTAAAGAACAAAATGGGTAAAGCAATAATTAATGCTGTTATTTATGGAGATGGTTCAAATAAACCTACAGGTGTAACAAATGGACTAGTTGCAATCACACCAGACCAAAATGATACAGCAATAGATAGAGTTTTAAAAGTATTTAAAGGATTATCTGATGAAGCTAGAATTGGTGCAAAAGTATACATTTCTAATGATGTAAATCTTGATATAGTTTCATATAAAGACCTAAATGGAAATTATCCATTCTTAGCTGGAGTACCAAGTGTTAAAGGATTTGTAATTGAAGTTGACCCATATTTAAGAAATAAAGACATTTTAGCTGGAAATATGAAAAATTACATATTCAATGAAGTAACACCAATGAGAGTAGACAAAGAAAAAACTGTAAAAGGACGTAAAACACTTTATGGTGGTTATGGAATATATGATGGTAAAGCTAGACCTGGATATTTCAAACTAGGACAAGATAACTCAGCAAGTGTTTAAAAAAAGGAGGATAAAGGCAAATGACACAGAATGAAATTGTAAAATTAGGATTAACGTATGATGATTTAGTAAATATGCAAATTTCAAATATTATAGCTAATAAAGAGCAAATGCAAATATTAGTAAAGAAGTGTCTATCAATAATAGAAACTGCTACTGTAAAGGATGCGGAAATATCAATGTGGATAGGTGCAGGAGTTTCAGATATGGTAAGACAAGGCATAGATGTAGCAAGTAATATAAGTGATGAGCTTATACAAGGTGCTATAGTGATGTATGTTAAAGGGAATTTTGGATTTGTAGAAGCTAAAGAAAAAGAATTAGCTCAAAAAACATATACTAAAATATGTTGCAATTTGTCTTTATCTCAAGATTATAAATTGGAGGTAGAAGAAAATGCGTAATGTAAGTTGCACATTATTATCTACCTCTATTCAATCTAATTCAATAGGGGTAGAAAAGGAAACAACAACACAAATAGAATGTCCTATTATAAAAGTTGAAGATGTATATGCAAAGGAGTTCTATGAAGCTAAAGAACAGGGATTTCAACCTACTTTAAGATTAAGAATAAGCACATTAAATTATTCTAACCAAAAAGAACTTATTTATATGGGAATTACATATTCTGTTATTCGTATTGACGAACAGGTAGATGAAACTGTATTAGTGTGCGAAAGGAAAGTTAAAAATGTCTAGTATTAAACCAGATGAGTTACAAAATTTTGTTATGGATTACTTGAAAGATTACAAAGAAAACATTGAAGAAGATGTACAACAAGTAACGGATGAAGTAATGAAAGAAGCTAAACAAGAGTTAACACAAATAAGTCCAAGAAGTGGAGTTGCTAGAAATACAAAATATTATAAAGGTTGGGCTATAAAGTTAAAAACAAAGAAAAATGGTAGGTATACTAAAGTAATTTGGAATAAAACAAATTATCAATTAACTCATTTACTGGAATTTGGACATGTCACTAGAAATGGTGGAAGAACAAAACCTATACCACATATACGTCCCATAGAAGAAAAATATAAAGTAGAATTTGTAGATAAACTTGAAAAGAAAATAAGGAGGAGTTCACAATGACATTAGCTGAATTAAAACAGAGATGTGAAGCTCAAGGATTTAATTATGCGTATGGAGTGTTTAAGAAATCAACTGAACCACCACATCTAATTTCGATTTGTAGAGATACCAATAACTTTATGGCAGATGATAAAGTTTACCTTAAAGATATGCCTATTCAATTAGATTATACTTATATAGATAAAGACATAGAAGAACAAAATAAAATAGAAGATATTATCCTTGCAGATATTGCTTGGAATAAATCAGAAGAAGTTTACTTATCAGATGAAAAAGTTTGGCAAGTAAGCTATTTTTTTAGTATTTAAAGGGGGATTTAAAAAATGAAAGAACAAAAAATCTTTGGATTTAAGAATGTACATGTAGCAAAAATGACGGAAACAAACAACGCAATAACATATGGAGCACCAATAAAAATACCAGGTGGCGTAAGTTTTTCAATGGATGCACAAGGAGAAACTTCAACATTTTATGCAGACAATAGAGCATATTATCAAACAACAGCTAATAATGGTTATAGCGGAAGTTTAGTAATGGCAGATGTACCAGAGGAATTTTTAACAAATATTTTTGGACAAACAAAAGATACAAATGGTGCGTTAATAGAAAATTCAGGGGATACAATTTCAAAATTTGCTTTAATGTGTGAAGCTGAAGGAGATCCAAGTGAAAGAAGATTTGTATTCTATAATTGTTTAGCAACAAGACCATCAGTAGAACTTTCAACAAATGAAGAAGGTAAAGAAGTTAAAACAGCTTCTATGGATATTACTATGGCACCACGTTCAACAGACGGACAAATCAAGGCAGTAATTGATAAAACAGAAACAAATGAAGCAGTATTTAATAATTTCTTTAATTCAGTATATGAAGAAAATGGAACTGCATCAGTTTAGGAGGTAATTTATGAAAACAATAACAATTGATGGCAAAGAATATGAAATAGATTGTAATGCATATACTCAAGTTCAATATAAATCTATTTTTAAAAGTGGAATAATAAAGGATATGCAATTAATTAAAGAATATTTAATAAAACAAACAATTGTAGCTAATCAAGCAAATGAATTAAATCTAAATGAAAGAGAAAAATTAGGAAGAGTATCTGATTATTTACAAGATGATATTGATGATTTTATTATCAAGATTACACAAATAACATGGATTTTAATTTATACAGCTAATAATAAAATAGAAGAATATGAAAAATGGCTAAAAAGTATAAAAAAATTTAAAATTGATGATGATTGGATTGTAGAGGTAACGGAATTTGCCGTAAATTGCTTTTGTTGATGAAGAACTTTCAAAAGAACTAGATAAAATTAAAGCATACAGAAATTTTAAAGAAATTTTTCCAGAACACGAATTTGTTGCATCGTGTTTACGAATAGGTTTAAGTATTTCTGATTTAAAACAAATGACTTATGTAGATGTAATGAAAATTTTACTAGCCTATATAGGTTATGATAATGGAAAAACAGCAACTCAAAAAGATATTGATAAATTGTTAGGATAAGAGGGGGAAACCTCTCTTATTTTAATGGAGGTATAATATGGCAGGAAGTATTAAAGGAATAATAGTAGAAATTGGAGGAGACACCTCAGGATTACAAAAAGCATTAAGCAAAGTTAATTCTGCTACAGCTAGTTTGAGCAAAGAATTAAAGGGAATTAACTCTTTGCTGAAATTAGATCCTAAAAATACAGAGTTATTAGCTCAAAAACAGCAAGTATTAACTAAAAATATAGAAGATACTGAATCTAAATTAAAATTGCTACAATCAACATATCAAAGAGCAACAGAAGCTCAAGCTAATGGTGCAAAAATATCAGAAGAAAATATAAGAGCATTACAGAGAGAAATAATAGTAACACAAAACAAATTAACAGATTTAAAAAATGAAGCATCAAATTGGACAAAAGTAGGAAATTCGTTAAAAAATTGGGGAGAAAATTTAGATAAAATTGGTGAAAAAGTGGACAGTTTAGGAAATAAATTAACAACAAGGTTAACAATCCCAATTTCTACAGCTTTTGGTATTGCAATTAAGGAAGCGATTGAGTTTGAAAGTGCTTTTACAGGTGTTGAAAAAACAGTAGATGGCACAACAGAACAATTAAATAATTTAAAAAAAGGGATAAAAGATTTAGCAAAAAAAATTCCATCCACTACAACAGAAATATCTTCAGTAGCTGAAGCGGCAGGACAACTTGGAATAGAGACCGATAATATCTTGGAGTTTTCTAAAGCGATGATAGATTTAGGAAATTCCACAAATTTAACATCTGATGAGGCTGCATCACAACTTGCAAAATTTGCTAATATAATGCAAATGTCTCAAAAAAATTTTGATAAATTAGGTTCATCAATAGTTGATTTGGGTAACAATTATGCAACAACAGAGGCTGATATAGTATCAATGGCTATGAGATTGGCAGGAGCAGGTAAACAAGTTGGACTATCAGAAGGACAAGTATTAGGATTGGCTACTGCTTTGAGTTCAGTAGGTATTGAAGCAGAAATGGGTGGTTCAGCAATTTCAAAAGCAATGGTGAAAATGCAGTCAGCAGTTGAGGTTGGTGGAGATAAGCTAAATAAAGTCTTGAAAAGAACAGGCAGAAGTTTAAGAGATTTACAACTTATGTCAGATAACGATACAAAAGGATTTAAAGAACTTGCAGGAAGTCTTGGAATGACAAAAACAGAATTAAAAAATATGGTAACTGCAGGAAGTCAATTGAAAGATTTTGCTGAAATTTCTGGAATGACAACAGAACAATTTAAAAAACAGTGGAAAAAAGATGCATCAGGAGCACTATCAGCTTTTATAAAAGGATTGGGAAACACCAAAAATAAAGGTGAAAGTGCAATAACAATGTTGACTGAAATGGGATTAACTGAAGTTAGGTTAAGAGATTCATTATTAAGAGCAGCTAATGCAGGAGAATTATTTAATAACGCAATAGAAACAGGAACAGAAGCATGGAAAGAAAATACTGCATTAACAAATGAAGCTAATAAAAGATATAGTACAGCAGAAAGTCAATTAAAAATAACACAAAATCAGATTAAAGACATTACTACATCTTTAGGAGAAAAATTGCTACCAACAATAAAAAGTATTCTGCAAAATGTTGATAATTGGATAAGTAAATTTGATAAATTGTCAGATAGTGAACAAGAAAATATAATAAAAATAGGATTAATGGTTGCAGCAGCAGGTCCTTTACTAAAAGTTGGAAGTTCAGCAATAAGCATTGTAGGAGATGTTACAAAAGGAATAGGAACATTTTCACAAGCAATTTCATTAGCTCATAATGGAATTGGAAGTGCAACTGGTTCAGCAGCAACATTAGCAAAAATGTTACAAGCTTTAACAAGTCCTGCAGGTTTAGCAGCGACAGGGATAACAGTTGCAGTAGGAATTATTGTAGCACAGATGATAAATGCTGAAAAAGCCACAAGAGAAGCTTTTGAAAATATGGGAAATTCAGCTACAAACTATATTTCTGGAATAGAAAAAGCAAATTCACATTTGGATGAATTTAATAGAACTCTTTTTGTATCAGCAGAAGAACAGAAAAAACTAGAAGAAGAAATGCAGGAAGTTCAAAAAGGAATTACTCAAATTTGTAAATTAGCATCAGACGAAAGAAGAGAATACACACAACAAGAAATAAAACAATTAGATGAGTACTTTAAAAAGTTAAGAGAACTAAATCAAAGGGAATTAGAAATAGAACAAGAGATTGCAAAAGCTATTTCACAACAAGCAATAACAACAGCACAAAATTTCAAAGGCAGTTTGGAGGAATACAAAACGCAATCACAGGAATGGATAAAAACAGCTGAAGATCAAAAGAAAAAAGAAATATCAATAATAAATACACAAACAACGGAAGAAATAGCTTTATTAAATCAAAGATTTGGTAAAAAAGCTGATTTATCGAATGGGGAATATAAAAGAGAATACGAAAAAATAATTAACAATAAAGATGAAAGAATTAAGCAGGTAAATGATGAAATTGCAAAAATAAATCAAGCATATACAAATGGATATTTGGATAGAGTAAAACAAAACGATGGATTTTATAGAACAATAACTGATTACAATAAAAAAATTGAAGATGAAAATAATAGGCATGAAAAGGCTCTTGAAGGAATTGACAACAATGCATTATTAACTACTTCAAATAAATTGGCTGTAAAAAGAGATGAAAACAGAAAATATCAAGAAAATCAAAAGAAAATTTGGGATGAAATGTATAAAAATATGTCAGAAGAACAAGAAAAAGAATTAGGAACATGGCTTGCAATGGTTTCACAGACTGAACTTTATGGTGGAAAAATTAATGATGAAACTAATAATATTGTAAAATCTATTCTAAAGAGTTATGAAAGTATGCCAGATGGAACTCGAAAAGCTATGAAAGATGCTATGTCTCCAATGCTGGATGAAATGAAAAATAAAGAACCATCTTTATTTTCAAAAGCTAAAGATATAGCAGAGGGGGTATTATCTAGATTAAAAAAGGCTTTTGATATACATTCTCCTTCAAAAAAGACAAGAGATATATTTCAAAATGTAATGCTAGGTGCTGAATTAGGAATAGATGAAGAAAGAAAAAAACTTAATAAAGAAATAGATGCTCTTACAAATCAAGTGCAAGAAAAATTCAATTTACTTAATCCTATTGGCAATATAAAGCAAACTGTAATTGACAGTACTAAAACAATATTTACAACACCACAAATAGTATTTAATGTACAAGAAATGAATGAAGAAAATTTAGAGCAATGTTTTAACTATGTGAATAGAAAATTTGGAAGTGCATATTAAGGAGGTTTATTGTGGTTAGAGAATTTAAATTAATAAGTGAAAAAGGACAAGAATATTCGCTAATGAATATTGAAAATTACTGTTTGTTAACGGATCCATCAGGATTAGGATATGGATATATTACAAAATATGAACAATTAGGAAATACTTTTATTTCTGATTTAAGAAAAATAGAACAAGGTAAAATAACTGGAAAAGTAAATTTTTTAAAGTATGATAATTATAAAAATTTAATGGATTTTATAGAAGGGTCAGAAAGTTTAAAGTTTTCCTATAAAGTTCCTTTTGAAAATGGGATTAAGGAATATTTTAAAGATGTTCAAATAAAAAACATAACAAAAACACAAGTTCAAACCAATGGAGTAATAAGCGAAACAATTAATTTTGACTGTTTAAGTTTATGGTATGAAGAAAATAATTTTATATATAATATAGAGGCTCAAGAAAATGAATTAAGATGGGATTTTACATGGGATAGTAGATTTATTGATTATAATGCAAGAAAATTAGAATTTGTAAATGAAGGACATGAAGAAGCACCAATTACTCTAGAAATGGAAGGATACCTAGAAAATCCTCGTATAGAGTTATATATTGATGGAGATATTTATCAAAGTATAACATTTAATACTACAATAGAGCAATATGAAAAATTACTATATGGAACAAAAGAAAATGAATTTTATCTAAATAAACAAAATACAGACGGAACATTAACAAGTTTATTTAATTTAGATGTAATAGACATTTATAATGATAATGTAATAAGAATACCAAAAAACAAAAGTTGTGAAATTGTTTTAACAGCAGATAATGAAGTAACAAATGCAAAATTAACTATATATCCACAATATAAGGCTGTTTAGGGGGTGGATTATGAACGAATTAACAGTAAGTTTTAATGGGCAAAATTATACAGCGATATATAATCCGCAAACAGGGTATTATGAATTAAGTCTAACCGCACCATCTTCAGGAGGAATATATCAAGCTCAAGCAACTTTTATAGATTTATTTGAAGAAGATTATGAAGCAACAAAAGCAATTCAAATATTTGCAATAGAGCCAATAAAAATTGAAACAAACAAGGTGTTTATGTGGATATTTGATTATTCTTCTTTTGATGTTAAAGATATTGTTGAAATAAGTGATTATGAAATAAATATAGATGAAGAAACAAATGCTAATTCTATAATTAAAGTATTGAAAAAAACTACAGCGAAAGCAAGAGATATTATTGCAGTAAAGAAAAATAATGAAGTAATATATTTGGGAATTATAGATAAAATTCAAAACGAAGATGGAAAACAGCTTTATGAATATACTACTAAATATATAACAAATTTCTTTGACAGAAAAATTCAGTTAAATAATCAAGAAACCATAAAAACAATAGGTGTAGAAGATTTTATAGGAACAACGATAGCGGATGAATATATGGGAAATACAGATACTTTTATAAATATAAACTGGTTGCAATTAAGGATACTAACTCATACATCAAAACAGACCTCTGTAACAAATGTAGAAGATGGAATTTATAATTTGCATACTTGGATGACTAACTGTACACAGAATTATGATATTGTGTACAGTTTTTCTATTGTCAATAAAAAGCTCGTAATGACAATTGAAAATAAGACATTTTCAAAAGAAATTATAGATATTAATGCACAGTCAATTTCAAATTATACAGAAGTTTTCGAAACAGACGTAGTAAGTAAAGTGACGGTTTTATATGACAAAGTTAATGAAGTAGATAATCCTGGGGAATATATACTTTATTTATTAAATGATAGAACAACAACAACAGACATGACAAATCCTAATAGAGCAGATGGAAAAATAACAACAGTCTATACAGAAAATTTTGAAGATGCAAATCAAAAAGCTTTAGATGAAATGAAATCAAATTCGTACAATCACAACATAACATTTAATTTATATGACAAATATATAAAAGTTGGAACACCTGTTGCAATAAAAACAAAAGAATCAGTTATTTATGATTCTTATATTTCAGCAATAAAAATAACACCTAAAAAGTTTTATGAATATATTTGTGGAAATATAAGAATTAAGTTTATAGATAAATTGTTAAAAGAAAGGGGTAAATAATGTTAAAAGGACATGTTTTTTCAGAGCAATTATTTAAAAGTCAGATATTTGCTTTATTTATTAACACATTTTTAGAAGGTAAAAATGGAGTTTCAAATAACTATAAAAATGCAATGGCAGTTACATATTCTGGAAGTAATGTAACGATAGGAAGCGGAGCTGTGTGTATTCAAGGAAGATTTTTGGAAGAAGATAATACAACAACTCTTTCAGCAGGAACAGACACAATGTATTGTAAGCTAGTTATTGAAATCGATTTAGATAAAACTAATACTGCTAGCGATTTTCAGCAAGCATGTTATAAGATTGTAAAAAGTGCCGGAGGATATCCTAACTTAACACAAACTAATATAGTGAAAAATAATGCAGGAGTATATCAATATGAATTAGCACGTTTTAAAACATCTTCGAATGGTATAACAGATTTTGAAGATAAAAGAACATTTTTGGATTTTGAATCAATTTACTCAGCAATGCAAACAGAATATAGAAGTATTCTAGAAGATTTAGAAGAAGAATTACAGGAAGCTAGAGATGAAAGTTTATATGCTTTAAAAAGTGATGAATTTTTTGCAAATAATACTGGTAGTATACAATTCAAAACTAGTGCGGAGGAATTAGGGTTTATCGGTTATACGGATCAAAGTAAATTGTTAAAATTTACAATTCCGTTATCTAAAAAAACAAATAGTATGCTAACTACGATGAATACTACATTTACAATTGATAAATTTGAAGCTAAATTAATTAATATTTCTGATGGAGTAGCAGTAAATTATGGAAATACTATCAATTTTCTTTCTAGTGGATATGCAAGTATAACTTGTGTAATTAATGATAATTTGTTGAGGTTAAGTATTAGCTTACAAGACAAATCAGTATTAGGTGCATACAAGACATATTGTTTAAGTCCTAAACGTGCTACTGTGGGTTCATATTATCCAATTGATATTTCATTTGAACCAAGAAGTTAGGAGTGTATTATGAGTAAAATAAAAGAAATTATATTAGAGCCAAGCAAAATAAATGCTGGTTCTAATTTTTTATTAAAAATTAAAGCTATACGATATGCAACATATCAAGAGTTAAAAAGTAAAGTAACATACACAGATGTACAAGATGATTATAAGTATAGCGATTTGAAAGGAGAATAAAGATGGCAACAACACAAAAAGGAATTTATTATCCAGATAATTATGAGGCAGTTGCAGATGTACCAGAAGACATGCAGACAATGGCAGAAAGTATTGACACAGCAATAGAAAATAGTGAAGAAAGTACTAGTCAAGCATTAGCAAACAAAGTCGACAAAGTAACAGGAAAAGGCTTATCAACAAATGATTATGACAATACAGAGCAAGGAAAAGTAGAAGCCAATACAGAAGCAAGACATACACACAGTAATAAATCTGTATTGGATAACACAACAGCAAGTTATACAGCAGAAGAAAAGACAAAACTTGAAGGGATAGAAACTGGTGCTACAAGAGTAATAGTAGATGATACTTTGTCAAATTCTAGTACAAATGCTATACAAAATAAAAAAGTTAAAGAAGCATTAGATGAAAAAGTAGACAAAATTGAAGGAAAAGGATTAAGTACAGAAGATTATACAACGGCAGAAAAAACGCAATTAGCAGAAAACACATCAGACATATCAGCATTAGAAGAAGAAAACGCCGACTTAAAAGAACAACTAAGTGACCTACAAAAAAACACTAAAAAAGAAACAACAGAATTATTTGAAGAAACAGAAATAAACAATAGTGCAGATAGTAGGATATATAGTTTAGATGCGTTTCAGGGAAATACGGAACAAGAAACTACAACAGGAGCAAATTTACAGAAATTTAATCCAAGAACATCAAGTGCAAATGGAACAACATATACTTGCGATGAAAAAGGACAAGTAACAATTACAGGAACTGGAAGTTCATATACAGGGTACAGCTATAACCTTCAAAATAGTGATTCAATGACATTAAGTGAGGGAACATATATACTAAAAGTAATAGGAACAATTTCAAGTGATACTAATATTCGTTTAAATGGAGTAACAGGCATAACACTTAATAGTAATCAAGAATATACTTTTACATTAAGTGAAGATACAAGTGATTTTTATGTATTAATAGGAGTTAATGCAGGAACTCACAACGATAATTTCTACATAACATTAGCAGCAGGAACAACAGCAACAACAGAGAGATATACAAATGGAGCCTCACCTAATCCATCATATCCACAAGAGATAAGAAATTGTGGAGATAATGTGAATTTGTCTAGTGAAGACGAAGTAACATTAACAGGTCCAGTTAATAAGAAGTTATGTGATTTCGGAGATGGAAGGACATTTGAAAAAATTTCTTTTACAATAATAGCAGATAATGCAACTTATAGTGCTCAAACATCAGCATTATTTAGATATATAAATCAAAACGATACTGAAATATATATCGGTTTAAATGATTTAAAGGCAACAGGTTCTAGTCTTTCAGGAACATATACATATACACTGAAAAATGTAACAATAAAGACTATCACATTGCTAAATTGGTCAGTCATAAAAGGAACAATAAAAATCAAAATTGAAGAAGGAGAGCCAACAGAATACAGCAAATCTGGTTGTGGAAGCATCAATGAGAAGATAGAGAATAAGAATTTGGTAGATTTGCCAAATCCTTTAAGTGTTACAACACAAACAGAATATATTCCATGTAAAATTCTAGCTGGAACTCATGAAATAAGTTGCAGTAAAGTTGAAACAACAGGAACAACAAGTTATTACTTAATTCAGGTACAATATGAAGACAACACTTCAGGATATTTTCAGATGTATAAACAGACGTTAAAGACTACTATTACAACAAATAAAGTTGTAAAAAATATAAAGTTTTATTCACAAGATGGTTATCAATCATCAGTAGGAATAACAACTGTATATTATGATTTTATGATTGAAGAAGGCTCAACCGCAACCTCATACGTTCCACACCAAGAACAAACCCTACCATTCCCACTACAAGAAGGACAAGTTATGGCAGAAGGAGATTACTTGGCAGATGATGGAATACATCATGTGATGGGAGAACATATATTTACAGGAACTGAAGATTTTTCTAAAAGTTCTGGATATACAACAACTGCATCATTTTGTTGTTATACAATGAGTATTTCTCCAGCACCTAAACGCAACTCAACTTTAGGAAAACTTAACATAGGTAGAGTAACTAATCATGCTGGTATGACAAATTACAATACTTGCTTTGGATATAATACCAATGACAATCATTTTCTTAAAATACAAAAAACAGCAATTCCAAACTGGGATGAAAGCTTAACGGATACAGAAAAAGTAACATTATTTAAGAGTTATCTAGCACAACAGTATACAAATGGAACGCCAATTAAATTAGAATATGAACTAGCAACAGAAGTAATAGACCCATATACATCAGAACAACAAGAAGCATATAACAATTTAAAGAAAACAAGAACATATAAAGACAAAACATATTGGACATCATTAGACACAGTTCCATCAAAGAAACAGATAACATATTATCAAGACCAAACATCAATAATAGATGACTTAATAACAAGAGTAGAATTATTAGAAAGTGAGGTGTAAAAGTATGACTATGACAGTATTAGAAAAGAAATCATTAAGAAAGAAAAAGGCTATTCTTAATCTAGTAGAAAAAGGAGAATATTCTCCAGCTTATGCCTTAATGCTAGTTGAACAATTATCAGATGAAGGTAAATTAACAGAGGAAGATTATGAAGAACTAGCAACATATTTAGAAGAATTACTAGATAAAGAAGAACCTCAACCTGAACCAGAACCTGAGCCTGAAACTGTTGAAGAAGTCACCGACACAAATGTCGGAGACCTAGAGAATACAAATGAGGAGGCTGAATAAGTATGGATTTTGGAGAAGTTTTAAAAGCTATGTTTCAATATGGAGGGACTGTCATAATGGCAGTACTCTTCGTAATAGCTTGGTGGCAAGATAAGACCAAAAATAACCAACTATTAGAGAATAATACAAAAATGCTTGAAGCATTAACAGAAAGCAATAAAAACATTGCAGAGGGTAATATTAATATAGCTAAATCTTTAGATATTATAAGTACTAATTTAGTAACAATAGACCAAAAGATTGATAGAAATTATGAAGTTGAGGTGAAGAAATAATGGAATTAACACCAGAAATGATAATGGCTGTTGTATCAGCTATAATAACATATTTATTTGGATTATTAGCTAAGAAATTTAATTGGATGGAAAGTAAGTATATTCCATTGCAGAATTTAGTTGTAGGTTTATTAAGTGCATTGATATGTTATGCTTTAAAATTAAATGATTCAAATATATTAGTAACAACATTATCTTGTTTATTTGGAAGTATGGCATCAGGTGGAACTTATGACCTTAAAAAGGCAAAGGAGGAATAAGGATGGATGAAGTAGAACTAACCGAAGAAATGGAAAAAGAACTTTCTAATGGAAAGGGTGATGAAGATGAAGAGTAGTTTAACAAATAAAACAGTATTAGCAGATGTATCAAATTACACTCAAGGTAGACGTGGTTATAAAATATGTAAAATAACACCACATCATATGGCAGGAAGATTAACAGGAGAACAATGTGCAAGATTATTCCAAAATAAAAACAGAAACGCAAGTGCTAATTATTGTATAGGATATGATGGAGATATAGTTTGCAACGTAGAAGAAGAAAACAGAGCATGGACAAGCGGTAATTGGGTAAATGATTGCCAATCTATAACTATTGAAGTATCAAATAGTTCTGTGGGAGGAGATTATCCAATAAGTGAAGCATCATGGAATAGTTTAGTAAATCTATGTGTAGACATATGTAAAAGATATAATTTTAGACTTACATATGATGGAACAAAGAACGGAAGTTTAACAAGACACAATATGTTTCAAAATACAAATTGCCCAGGAAAATACTTACAAAGTAGATTCCAAGAATTAGCAAATACAGTAAATGCAAGATTAGATGGACAAGCAAGTACATATACAAGATATGTTAAACTTAATGGTGTAGATTGGCTAAATGTAAGAAGTGGAGCAGGAACAAATAATTCTATCGTGGGAAAATTATATGATGGAGATAAAGTAACAGTATATGAAACAAAGGGAACTTGGAGTAGAATAGGTGATAATAAATGGGTAAGTTCTAATTATTTAACAAATGTTCAACCTATAAAAAACACAGTTGGACAAACTAAATATTTCAAAGGTAACACAACTTTATGGTCTAATCCTAACTTAACAGGTACATATTATTCATATTTACCAAACACAAAAGTAATTATAAAGAAAAATGTATCACCAACAGTAGATTACATATATGTTCCAAAAACAGGTAGATATGCTTATTGTAAAAATAATGTTTATAAATAAAATAAATGGTAGCATTGAGTAAAATCTTTGCTACCTCTTTTTTGTGTTTAAATCAAGGTATATAACTTGTTGCCTTTAAAATAAAAACGGTTTAAAATCGATTTTAAGGCTTTGATTTTTAGGTGGTTTTTAAGTATTGACAAAATATAATAAAATATGATATAATGTTAACATAAGAAAGAAAATATTATGATTTTTGTAATATTATTGTAATATTTTTGTAACAAAAGTGTAATGTGAATTTTTGAAGAAAATTATTGACATACTGAAACACAAGTGATAATATAAATATAAATAAAGAGCAAGGGCAAGCCCTTACTCAATAGTGTTTAAATGTGTGAAATTGGAGTTCTCGGATTGAACTTCAATTTTTTCGCTTGAAAGTTTAATATATGTATTATATCCTAGACTAGCTAAAAAACATAGTACAATACCAACAATCAGAGCAATCAAAGATCTACCAAGGTACTTTACTGCCACACCATCGCTGTAACTCATATATGTTCCTCCTTTCGTTCGAATTTGCACTTAACCATCTTGCGAAAGTTAGGTGCATAAGCTAACAGTTGAAGTGCAATGTAGTCAACAATTAACCTATGCACCCAACTTAAAGGAGTTTTATTATTTTAAACACTATGTACATACTATATCAAATGAAACAAATAATGTCAATATTATTAAAAAATTTTCATAAATCGCAAATTTCGACAGATTTTGCAAGAAAAATGTAGTATAATAAAACTAGAGAGGAGCTGATGAATATGCAAGAATTATTTCAAAAGTCATTACAAATGATAAAAGTATTAGGAATACGAAATGAAAAACAATACAATAAACTTATGAAAGATTACAACATATTATCAGCAGAGAGTTTAAAGTACATAGCACAGACAAGACATTTTAAAGAGATTGTGAAGCTAGCCAGTTAGGTTAGCTTCTGCTATTGACTTTTTAAATAGAAAAATATATAATAATATTTAATAAGAATAATTAAAAAATATGTGAAGCAAATCCAATGTCAAAAAAATTATCACATTTTTATCACACTAGTACAGAATAATTGAGAATGATTTAAAATAACTATATATAAAAAATACTTATATATAGCTACTTTTAAGATATTTTAAGAAAGTGCAAAATGATGAAAATTGACCATGAGGTCGCAGGTTCGATCCCTGTCGCCTCGACCATAATACTAGAGTATCAAGGATTTTAAAAAATCTTGATACTCTAATTTTTTATTATTTATCACACTTTTATCACATTAGTTTTTGATTCAATAAGTTTACTGCTTGTTTTTTTGTTTCAGGGAATACATGAACATATATCTGTGAAGTAGTGTTTATATCAGCATGTCCTAATAATTCTTGTACTGTTTTTATATCTGCACCTGATTGAAATAGTAAAGAAGCATATGTATGTCTTAAAGAATGCCACTTTTTATATGGAATATTGTTATTTTTCAAAAAGCTTTTCCATTTCTTTAATAAATTACTTCCATCAATGGCATTGCAATTTGAATTTGTAAATAGTAAAGAATTATCATCAAAAACTTTTCCTTGATTAAACCATTTTTCTTTTTGAATAACTTTATATTCATTTATCACACTAATTATCACATCGGGTAGCTCAATTGTTCTTATACTGTTGATAGTTTTTGGGGTGATAAGTTTAGTTTCATAGCCAATTGATTTCTTATTTTCAAATTTTTTTATCTTTAATAATTGCTTTTTAACTTTTATTTCAGTTGTTATATTTTGATTTTGTAAGCCTAAAATTTCCCCTTGCCTTAATCCACTACCAAGCTCTAGTAAAATCATATAATATAAATAATCTTCATTTTTACTGTTAATTTCATCATGACATATCTTTATAATTTTTTTAATTGTTTTATTATCAAAAATTTCAATTATTTCCATATCTTCAGTTTCATCAAAGTCATCTTTATTCTCTTTAGGAATTGAAACAAATTGACAAGGGTTTTTTAAAGAATAACCTTCTTGTACGGCATAATCAAAAGCACCCTTAAGAACTTTGTTAAGATTTTTAATTTGGCTTTCTGATTTTCCTTTTTTAGACAATTTATTATAATACTGTTGAATGTTTATTGTTTTACATGTGAAAACCTTTAGAAAACTAATTTCGCTATCTAGAATGTAGTTTCTATAAATACCTTCATACTTTGTAAATGAGCCAGGTTTAAAATTACTATCATTTAATTTTATTTCATACAACCAAGTATTTACTAATTGATTAATGTCTAAATCTTTATAATCTTCAGACAAGCCTTTGTTGATATTATTCATATATTCATCTGCTTTTTGATTAGCTTCATTTATTCCAGTACCATAGAATGTTTTTCTAATTAAAGTTCCATCAGATTTTTTTCCAATAGTTCTAGTTACTCTATAATATTTTTGTCCATTTACTTCAAAATTAGTTTTCTTCGCCATACAAAACCTCCGTTCGCTACGTTGATTAAAAATTAAATGCTATTTCTAGCATTTTTATCATTTGTATATAGATAATATGTATAACTTGGGGAAGCGGTACATATTATCTTCTTATTTCTGAATGTTTCTTAATTCTTGAATTATTGTTGCTAGCATAAAAAATAAAAAAAAGCTAATAAATCCAATTAATATAATTCCTAGCATAATAGGTATATTAAAATCACTATTTGTTTCTGAAGGAATATTATTTGCTGCTATAAAACTTGAAATAATAATTATTATAAAGTATATTATTGATATTTTATGGTATCCATTGATATTAGATTGTGTTTCAACAGTTGTATTATTTCTTTCATTATAACAACTTTTACAAAATCCTTTATAATTTTCAGATGTTTCTTTTGATATTTCTCTACAACATTCTTTACAATATATTTTATCTTCCATATTTTTACAACTCCTTTTATTTAATATATATCAACAGAATAAGCTTAACATTAATAACTATATTTAAAATTTTCCAAATTTACCAATAGCTTTTCCTATAATCATAAACTTTGTTGTTTTCAAATCTATTGTTCTAGTTTGATGTATAGGATTATTGCTCATTGGCTCTAATTGAATAAATTGTTCATTTATTATTTTATATCTTTTTAATGTTGCCTCATCGTCATCATTTACGATTGCAACAATAATATCTCCGTTATCAGCATAGTCTTGTTTATGAATTAGTACGTAATCTCCATTTTCTACTTTTTTATCCATACTATCGCCGGATACTAACAAATAAAATAAGTCTTCAGAAGTAGATAATCCATATATATTAGGGTCAATAGGTAAAGTACCTTCAGTATATTCTTCAGCTAGAATTGGCTGTCCAGCTGCAATTTTTCCTATAATTGGAACCTCACATAATTGAGAAGATTTAGTTTCTTCGTTTTCAAGTTTTAATATTAAATCTTGAAGGCAAAAGTAGTCTTTTAAATTACCTACAATGTCTTTTAAAATGCGTATTAGTAGATATTCAGCTTGATTTGTTTTTAATTCATCAAAATTATTTAATTTTACATATGAATAAATATCCTCTAATGTATTTTTTTTATTTTCACCAAGTACATAATCTTTGTGAAAAATTTGAATAATGCTGTTAATTTCATCTTTAGTTAAGTGAGAAAGACGACCTTTATTCAAACAATCGTTCATTGCATTTTGAACAATTACATCGTTTTTCTTAATAAAATAATCATTCAATTCTTCTTTAACCGTTCTAAAGTTGCTATTTCCCATTAAATAATCCAAAGAAACCCCAAAATAATCAGCTAAAATGGATGCAGATTTAGTGCTTAGGGCTCTTTTTTCATTTTCATAATAATTGATTACAGGAGTAGTAACTCCAAGAAGCTTAGCTAAATCTTTTTGATATACTCCTTTTTCTTCTCTTAAAAATTTTATCCTATTCATAAATAACTCCAATTAACATAAAATTATTCCAACAATATTATTATATAACAAAAAGTTAAATAAAAATTTAAAAATACACTTGACAAATAACAGAGAGTTATATATAATGCAAATATATCAATTAACATAGAGTTAAAAAAGGAGGTGCGAAATGGCAAGGTTATCATTAAAAGAATTAAGAGAAAAGAGAGGATTGACTCAAGATGAGGTTGCAAAAATAACTAGGAAATCCACTACATTTATTTGGATGCTAGAAAATGGAAAAAGGAATGCAAGTGACGAAATGAAAAAGGAACTAGCAAAAATTTATAATTGTGAAATATCAGATATTTTTTTAGCTTTACAATTAACATAGAGTTATATTAATACTAAAATAGGGAGATGAAAAGTAAATGAACGATTTACAAATATTTAAAAATGAACAATTTGGAGAAATTCAGGTATTAGAAGATAATAATAAATTTGAATTTGAGGCAACAGGAGTTGCAAAAGTATTAGGATATAGTAATCCACATGATGCAATACAAAGACATTGTAAAAAAGATGGGGTCGTAAAACACGAGGTCATCGATAATCTTGGAAGAAAGCAAGAAAAGAATTTTATTAATGAAGGTAACTTATATCGTTTAATAACACATTCTAAATTGCCAAGTGCAGAGAAATTTGAAAGTTGGGTGTTTGATGAAGTATTACCATCAATAAGAAAAACAGGAGGATATATAGCAGGAGAAGAAAACATGAATGAAGATGAACTTGTATTAAAAGCAATGGAAGTAATGCAAAAAAAAGTAAAAGCATTAGAAGAAAAGACAGAAAAACTAGCTTCAGAGAATTTAATGCAATTTCAATTAATAGGTGAGTTACAACCAAAAGCAGACTATTTAGACAAAATTTTAAAAAGCAAATCAATAGTACCAATATCTTATATAGCAAAAGATTATGGTATGTCAGCAACGGCACTTAATAAGAAATTACATGAATTAGGAGTTCAATATAAAATAGGACAAACATGGTTACTTTATAGCAAATACCAAAGTTTTGGATACACACATGGAAAAGTTACGGAGTTTTATAGAAACGATGGAACTTTAGATACAAAGACTACTATGGAATGGACACAAAAAGGAAGATTATTCTTGTACGATTTATTAAAGAAAAATGAAATCATTCCAGTTATAGAAAGGAGATAATTATATGGAACTACTAACACGAAACCAATACATGAAAAGATACAACATAGGCTATGACAAAATGCAAAGAATGATTGCATCAAAGGAAGTAGATTACTTACCAGAAGCAGACAGAATAAGATTAGATGAAAACACAGTAAGAATTGAACTTTACGAAGAGGAAAAAGCACGAAGAATAAGGGCAGAAACGACATTAAATTTATTTAGAAATATTTTATTGGGAAAGGAGATAAAACAATGAAACAAAAGTACAGATTTAATCAGGACAAGCTATTAAGAAATATAGTAGCATTAACAACAATAGTATCAACTATAGCAATAGTAACAAAGATAGCAAATTGTGGACTAGCTTGTTTAAGCACAATTCGGTTATTTTGGATAGGAGGAGAAGTATATGTTAGTAGAAGTATTAAGAAAAGCTCAAACATTAGTAACGATAATATTTGAGCATAGATATATAATTATTCAAATAGTTAGCTTTTTAACTGTTGCTATCCTTATAATACAATGCATTATAAAATGCTGTCACAAGAAAAGCAATATTAAAAACAAAAGACGTCCAAACTAGCCATTCTGGAAGAGCTTTGTCTTTAATTGTAAGTGAAATAGAACTACATATAGTACCAGCAACAGAAAAATAGAAGTGAACTTTAATTGCGAATAATGAAGGATTTTCTTTATGCTTTTTTCTTAAAAAGTTAAAGATAAAAGTTATTAAAGATATTAAAAAGCTTAATATAAGACCAGCAATTACTTCATTAACAATGGTATCAATATTCATTATAATCACCTCACTTTCAAATAAAGTTAGGTAGATTATATTATAAAATACACCAAAAATCAACAAAGAAAGGAAGTGAGAAATATGAACGAATTAATAGTAAAAATAATGAAAGTAGCATTAGAGAAGAATGGCAAAAATAAGAACACAATCTTTATTAGGTATTCAGGACATGTTGAATGGTTAGAAGTAGAAGTTTATAAAAACGGCTGGAACGAAAAAGAAGAAAAAAACTTTAGTAAAACAATATGTTTAGATTCAGATGAATGCATAGAGAGCTTACAGAGAGTATTAGATTATTTAAAAGGATTGGAGGATTAGATATGTTTAGAAAACAAGAAAGAATAAATATTTTAGAAGCACAAGTAAAAGGGCTACAAAAAGAACTTAGAACACAAGATAATACAATAGAAAGATTAGAAAAGGAAAATAAAAGATTTAGAAGTGATCTAGATTATGAGCATGAAGAAAATTATGTACAACATCAAAAATTAAGAGAAATAGGCAAGATATTAGATGAACAAGACTATGGAAATATAGCAAATTTAAAAGCAAGAATAAAGACGATAATAAAAAACGACCTAGTCAAAGAGCAAGTATGACTAAGTCAAAGAACATAAGTAATCGTTCGTGATTTAATTATATCACGGAAAAATAATTTTGTCAAAGGAGAATTTATATTTATGGATCATTATGAAAAATTAAAAGAAGAATTAGAAGATGTCGAATATTCAATAGATAACTTAGATGGAATTATAACAGCTTTAAGTAGTTATAAAGAAGATTGTAAAGATATAGTAACTGATTTAAGAGGAAATATGAAAGAACTTGAATACATTGCTAATGAAATAGGAATGGAAATAGACGAAATAGAAACAAAATTAATATCAGAACGAGATAATGAATTGTGGGCAATGAATTACGAGTTTGAAAGGAGCGGAATATGAACATATATCAAAAAATAAGTGAAGTTATGAAAGCAATAGAGTATTTAGCAAAAGATGATAAAGTAGAATTTGGAACAACCAAATATAAAGCAATTTCAGAAGAAAAGGTTACAACAGCAGTAAGAGATCAACTTGTAAAACAAGGAATAGTAATTCTTCCTATCATGCAAGAAAGCACAGTTACAGAATTAATAAGAACAGATAAAACAGTAAATCAAAGGGCTGATGTACATACTAGATATAGAATACAGAATATTGAAGATATAAATGATTTTATAGAAGTTGAAAGCAATGGCTCTGGAGTGGATACTCAAGATAAAGCTGTAGGAAAAGCTATGACATATGCATATAAATATATGTTATTAAGAACATTTGCAATTCCAACAGGGGAAGACCCAGATAAAATTAGTTCAGCAGAAACAGATAATAAAATGGAAACTGAAGTAGATTCAAATAAAATAATAAGTGAAAAATTACAAAAAGGATTAAATACAGCAATAGAAAATAATCAAATACCTGACGAAAAAGTTGAATTGATTTTACAAAAATATGGATATGCAAGTACATCTGAAATAAAGATAAGTGATTATATGAAAATTGTAAATGAGCTTAAGGCTAATAAGTAGGTGAAAAAAATGGTAGGAACAGCAAAAGAATTAATAATACGATTAGTTAAATTACCAGATGATAAGAAATACGAGGTAAAAGAATACAAAGAAAAAAGAAGTATTAATGCTAACAATTATTATTGGCAATTAGTAAATGAATTAGCAAATGCATTAAGACTAGATAAAGAAGAATTACACTTCATGTTATTACAAAAATATGGACAAAGTCAAATGATAAGTGTTTTAGCTTCAATAGATATGAAAGATTATTTAAAGTATTACGCAGAAGCAGGAGAATCGATTTTAAACGGAAAAACATTCAAACATTATAAAGTTTACAAAGGAAGTTCAGAAATGGATTCAAAGGAAATGTCGATATTAATAAATGGACTAGTAGAAGAATGTAAACAACAAGGAATTGAAACTAGAACACCAGAAGAAATAAATTCACTTTTAAAGGAGTGGGACAACAAATGAAAAGATACAGCATTATAACAGATGATTTAGAACATTGTATAGAATGTGGAAAATCTAATGTTAATAAACATGAAGTATTTTTTGGTACTGCTAACAGAAAATTAAGCATAGAAGATGGTTTAGTTATTCCGTTATGCCAAGATTATCATCATAACCAATTTAATTGTACAGGAATACATTTTGATGATGAACTAAATAGAAAATGGAAAGGACTTGCAGAGAGAATATGGATAGAACATTATGGAAAAACAAAAGAAGATTTCATAAAAAGATATGGAAGAAATTATTTATAAAAATTACAACAGGGGTAAGACAGGAGTTTTATCCCTTAAATTTTACGAAAGGAGAAAAATAATATGGAAAGAGATATCAATTCAACTTATGAACATACAGAATTATTTTTAGAAATGTTTTTAGAATCGCCTAAGAAAGTACAGCAGTTATTGATGATAACTTTAATAAAAGCACAATTTTATCCAGAATTTTGGAATGATGAAACAATAAAAAGTCCAATTGAACAAATTTTTATAACAGCTTTTAATTTATATTGTGAATATTCCAAAAATCAAAAAATATTTTTATTTTCACAAGAACCTGTAATTTGCAACAAGAAAAAATATTATCTAGATTTTGAATTTCATTCAGCTGATTATTTAGAACATTTATTACTAGGAGATAAGATAAAGAATGAAGACTTTAAACTAGCAATTGAGTGTGATGGTTATGAGTTTCATCAAAAAACAAAAGAACAAGTACAACATGATAACGAAAGAGAATATGATTTAAAAATGGCAGGTTATGAGGTCTTAAGGTTTAGTGGAACACAAATATATAATAATCCTCTCAAGTGTGCAGAAGATACTTATAATTATATAATGAAAAGAATAGGGGAGGGATAAAATGGCACGAAAACGAATGATAGACCCTATTATATGGCAAAGTGAAGATTTTGGAAAACTATCTAATTTAGCAAAATTAGTTTTTATAGGATTATTTTCACTTGCAGATGATGAAGGAAGAGGAAGAGCAAACCCAACATATTTAAAGTCTACACTATTTCCTTATAATGAGAAATTGAGAAGTACCGACATTGAAGTAGCCTTATCAGAGATAAGCCGAAATATGTCCATACTTTTCTACTCTTATAACGAAAGTAATTATTATAGCCTTTTAAGTTGGAATACTTTTCAAAAAATAGACAAGCCTTCAGAAAGTAAGATACCTGCATTTGAAAAAGACAATCAAGATTTTCGACTATTATTCGACGAAGGTTCGACGAAGAGTAGACGAACGGTAGCTCCTAATAAAAAAGAAGATAATATAAAAGAAAAAGAAGAGAAGAGAAAAGAAGTTGTTGATACATACAACGATATTTGTACAAATCTTTCTAAAATACAGAAGCTTACTGATAAGAGGAAAAAGTCTGTAGATGCTTTTCTAAAAGAATTTTCAATAGAACAGTTTAAAGAAATATGTACAATAACAAATTCAACAGATTTTCTTATAGGAAAAAATGATAGAGGTTGGAAAGCAGATTTTGATTTCTTAATGAGAGTAGACAAAGCAACAGCTATATTAGAGAAAAAATACAATACAAGCAAAAATCAAATTAAAAAAGAAAATTTTACAGGCAGAGATTATAGTGATTTTGATTTTAACACATTAGTAAAAGACTTTGAGGAGGAAACAAATGAATGATGAAATAATGATAGAAATGTTTAACACAAACGAATTAAACAGACTTCATAGGTGTGCTAAAGACAATGATAAGAAAAAATTAGAAGAGTGGGCATTAGATTATGATGCTAGATTAAAGGAACAATACAACAAAGCTTATTTAGAAAAGCACATAGAAAATTTTACTAGAAGCATAAAAGATTTAGATATTGCAACAATATTTACATTGCATTTTAATGAACGATTACATTTTACAGAAGACGAAATAGTAGATTTTATGAATGATGTAAGAGCAACAGAGAGAGGCTTTTACAAAGATGGATTTACAAGAGAAGATTATATAAAAATGCTAGAAGATGATGGAATAAATATGGAGAGGTGGTCATAAATGAATCAAAAGCAAAAAATAATAAAATACATAAAAGATTTTGGGTCTATAACAGCACTAGAAGCAATGAGAGATTTAGGAATACAACAGCTAGGTGCTAGGATAGATGGTTTACAAAAAGATGGATATACATTCAAAAAAGAATGGCAACACGACAAAAATAGATATGGCGAAAATGTTAGTTTTAAACGATATAGTTTGGAGGCAGTAAATGACTAATTATTTTAAAGTATATTTACAAAGAAAAGATGGAAGTTATTTTAAACAAATAGTAAAGTCCAAAGAAGAAGTAAGAAAAATAATAGACAATACAGAAGCAATGAATTATTACAAATACATAGTAGTAAGACGTATAAAAGGAAATACAGATATACCAGTTGCAAGTGGTTATTTTTCGAAAGAAGTAAAAGTAGTTGTAGTAGATAATTTAGAAACAGATTACAAAATAGTTGCAGGACAAGTTGTAATAGATAATCAGGGAAAATTAATAAAAGAAAAAAATAAAGAGGAGGAAGAAAGATGAATAAATTTCAAAAACAATTTTTAGAAAAATGTATTAACACAAAAATTACAGATAATTTGCCATTATTTGATGGAATTTATATTTTGCCAACTAATAGAAAACACGATAGCGGATATAAAATTATGTATATTGTTGGATATGAAGCTATTAATGATAAATATTATTTATTAGATACATATTGTGATGTAGTTAATTTTGGAGATATGGTAAAAAATTTAAAAGAATTAAATGTAGATATAGAAGAAAATGGAATTGTACATTTTTGGAGTAATTATCAATTGATTAAAAGTAATTTTAGAGTTAGCAGTTGTACGTTTGATTTTATAAATAGAAAAAATTTATTTTAGGAGAAAAATAAATGAAATATCCACAATTAACGGAGTTGTGCAAAAATTGCACAGGCTGTCAAAAGCTAGAAAATCCTAACTTTAAAGGAGTATATCAATGCAAATGGAATAAAAAAGAGAAAGAATATAAATATGTACAGGAGGAAATATGGAAAAAGTAGAAATACCAATGAGATTGCCAAGCCTAAATCAGTATATAAATGAATGCAGAAGAAACAAATATGCAGGAAATAAAATGAAACAAACCATACAAAATGATATTATGATATTTATAAACAGATTACCAAAATATGAAAAACCTATACAAATACATTTTCATTGGGTAGAAGAAAACAAAAAAAGAGATTTAGACAATGTATGTTTTGCAAAGAAATTTATATTAGACTCAATGGTAAAGGCAGGAAAATTAAAAGATGATAATAGAAATTTTGTAAGTGGATTCACAGATACATTTGAATATGCAAAAGAAAGCAAAGTTATTTTAGAAATAAAGGAGGAATAACCAATGATAGGATTTATTATAGGATTAATAGCAGGAATGTTTTTTGGAGTATCAGCAATGTGTTTATTAGTAGTATCAAAGGATAAGGAGGAAAACGAAAATGGAAAAAGATTTTAACAAACTTGTTTTAGATAATGTTAAATCATCAATGGATATATTATTTACATTAGATTGTACAGATTTTAGACACAAACAAGAAAATCAAAGAAAAATACATCAAGTTTATAACTTATTAGCAGAAATATATAAGAAAACGAAGGAGGATTAGTATGGATTTGGATAATCAAGAACTAGAAGCAACAAGGAATTTACCTTGTAATAAAAAGAAATATAAATTAAAAAACAATATAGAATCAGATTTATATGAAGCTAATAATAGAATAAATGATTTATTAGATATAGTAAAACAGAAAGATAAAGAAATAGATTTAATGCTTGAAGAATTAACAGATTGTGAATTTGAAATGAAGTGTTCAGAATGTACTTATGAGTGTGAAAAAGATTATGACTCATTATATCAATGCAACAAAGAATACTTTGAAGAGAGGTGTAGTAAATGAATATAGGAGAAGCAATAAAAGAAGTTGAAAATTATTTAGATTATGAAGGTTCGATTAGTATAACTGCAATAGCAACATTATATACAGCTTATGAAAAAGAAAAAGAGAAAAATAAAGAATATAAAAATTTGCTAATAGATATGGTTAATCAATTTGATTATGAAGATAATAATCCTAAAACAAGAGGTTCATCAGAAGAAAAGTTATATACTGGAGGATTAAGTACTTTAGAAGATGGTTTTGACTTATTAGATATAGATGAAGGAATAAAAAGAGAAGACCTTTGGAAGTTGAAGGAGGAATAAAACAATGTCAGATGAAGAAAAGAAAGCAATAAAAATATTAGAAATAAATCCAGAGATAATCGCAGATTTAGATGAAGAAATGTTTGAAAAAATGTGTGAATTTAAGGAAAAATCAATAAAGGAACTTAAATATTGGGCTAGTCAAATAGCTTTAAATCTAATTGAAAAACAATCTAAAGAAATAGAAGAATTAAAAGAAGATAGAAAAAGTTATGCAGAAGAATATATACATAATAATCCTTGGCTATATAAACAATTAAATGAAGTTTATATTTTAAGAAAAGAATCAGAACAAAAAGAAAGAAAAGCTTATATAAAAGGAACAAATGATACACATGATTTATGTAATAAAATGTGGAAAGACAAAATAAAAGCAAGAATAGAAGAATTAGAAGATATGTATAATGAATTACCTAAAAATCCAAAAGAACATTTACATTCAAAAACAGAATATAAAATAGTTATAGGTGAGTTGCAATCACTTTTAGAAAAGGAGTAAAGTATGTATGAACGGAATAATTTTAGGAATTTTAGTTTTTATTAGTCTGGAATTAGTAAGGTTAAATGAATATTTAAAAGATATTAAAAACCTTTTAGAAAAGGAGTAGATATATGGAAGATAGATATATGATTTATAATAATGTTCAAAAATGTTTTCAATTTCCTAGTATATGTGAAACAACAGAAAAAGGAGCTAATACTTTGTTATTCAAATTTATAGGGAATGATGCAAGAAAATATAGATTTGAAATTAAGAGAGTGGAAAAAGAAGAAGCATATAAGATAAGACAAACATTAAAAGACCGAAACAAAGCTAAAAGAATAAAGCAAGAGCTAGAAAATATACCATTTGAAGAAATTTTGAATTTAGTAATAAGAAACAGAGGAGGACTAATCTATGGAAAATGAAACAAAGCCAATGACTAAAAAAGAACTAATAAAAAGAATTGAAGAATTTAAGCCTAAATATATTTATCAAAGATATGATGGGAGAATACATAAATATGAAGTAGTAAATGATAACTATCTAGTAGAAACAAAAACAGGAATGTCATTTGACTTTAGAAGTCATTTAATTTTAGGAAAAGTATCAGAAGACTTAATAGACTTAATTGAATGTGGAGATTATGTAAACGGAAGAGAAATTGACAGTATGACTTTTGACTTATTTATAAACAGTGATTTTAGGGAGGAATATGGAAAAGCAATAGAAACCATTGTTACCAAAGAAATGATGGAATCTATAAGTTATAAAGTAAAGGAGTAAAAGATTATGATTTTTATAATAGTAATAATAGTTGTTTGTTGTTTATTTATACCTACAAATAGTAGTGAAGTAGAAAAAAATGAAAATACAGAAACAAATAATGTAATTATAGAAACTCAGTTACCAAGAAGTGTAATAGATGCAACAATGATGCACCAAGTTATAAAGTAACAAAAATGTGATAAAACATATAAAAAGTAATTAGAAAAATGTGAAAGGAAGTAGAAAGAATGACAAGAAATTTTAATAAAACTTGTACTAGTGCAGATTGTCCAGATTTACCAAAAGAAGTATTAAGTAAATTATGTGATATTTGGTATCCTTATGGAAGTAAATGTAGATGCTTAAAAACTTATGAAAATGGAATAAAGAGTGAAGTAGAAAGGAAGGATTAAAGATGGACTTTAAATATAGATATAGCAATTTTAATGATTATCCTCACTATGTATATGCAACAGCCTTTTTAGTAAATGGTAAATTAGCTGATTATAAAATAGGAAATACAGAAAAAGAATGGGCATTAAGAACATTTAGGGGTAGTAAATGGGAAAATGAAGTATGGCAGCACGGATTTATAGATAAAGATTGGCAACTTACTTGTGCATACCATAGCGAATGGGTAAGAAATAATGAAGAACATAATAACGCATTTGATAAACTAGAAAATTGGTTAAAAGAAACTTTTAAAAATAACATAATGGAACATGTAGGATTTATAAATGAGTAGAAAAAATTTAGCTGTAATATACAGCAGTTAGGAGGAAGTATGAAAGTATTAGAACACGGAAATTTTTATCAAGAAAATAAAATAATAAAATGTATATGTGGTTGCAAATTTGAATATGAACAAAACGATATAATGACAGATGCATCATTAGCATATACAACTAGTCCAGAACAATATAAAAGATATGTAAGATGTCCTGAATGTGATGCAAAAACAGAATTGGGAACAACTTATGTACATAGTATAACGCAAAGATTTTGAAAGGAGCTGATAATATTGAGTAAAGCAGATGAGAAAGGAAAGAGAGTAAATGGAAAATAAACCAGTATATGAAGTAGTTACATTTAAGCAACCCAACTATAAATCTTTAATGGATATTTGTACAGTAAAAGTATATAATGAAAAACATTTTAATTGGTTACAAAAAATAATGTGGAGATTATTACTAGGAATTAAAATAACAGATATTAAAGAAAGCGAGGACAAGCAATGAAATGTAATGCTTGTAGTAAACAATTCTTTTGTAAATTAGTTAATAGCTATTCAGATACTAGTCAATGTAAAGATTTTAAAAGAATAAGAGATGTAGAAGTAAGGAGAATAGATGATAATAAAGAAGATACCAACAGTTATAATAAAAGACAAAAGAAAATATTACATAGTTAAAATTTATAAAAAAGGAGAATATGCAAGATATCAAACAGCTAGAGGAGTATGCGAATGTTTTAAATTTAGTGAGTTATAAAAGGAGGAGTACATGAGATTATCAAGAGAAGATTACAAAAAAGCAGAAGGATATTTAAAGAGATATAATTATAATTGTATAAATATATTAAGTATAAGAAACGATATAATGTCATTAAGTGCAGTCAATTTAGATGGAATGCCAAAAGCTCCATATAGTATATCTGATTCAGTATTTAATAGTGTTATACAATTACAAGAAAACAGAGAATTGAATAAATCAATTAATGAATATAAGATAGTAGCAAGAGCATTACAATTAGTTGGCGAAGATAGCAAAACAGTATTTGAGGAATTGTATAGAAAAGGTAAAAGTAAATGGTACATAATAGATGATATTTTAAAGACAAGCGAGGAAACATTTAAAAGAAGAAAAAGAGCATTAATTTATGCAGTTGACAAAGAAATAAAAAAGTTGACCTAATTTTGACCTTTTTTTATCAAAAATCCATGTTATAATAGTATCAGTAAAAAAAGATACTTTAATAAAGGTCCTGTAATTTTATAAAAGTATTTTTAGATAGAGTTGTGTTATCCCAAATAGCATGGCTCTATTTTTATATGTAGTGGCGGAAAAGACACATCTAGTTTTATATTAGATATGGTAAAACTAAACGAAGGGAGTCATGACAGCCCTTTGAATAGTAATAGTAGACGCAGATAAACCGATTACGAAAACAAACGGAGGGCTCCATGCCATAAAGCAAAGTTTTCATATAAGGTGCAAATCCTTATCTACATATTAACAGAACTTTGCGATGTTTATTACACAAAAGTTTTCTAGAGACTGTAATAAAGCACTCGCAGGCTAGTGTAGCACCAACTTTAGGTGTGTTAGAGTAAAATCTCACTAGCCACATAAACGATATTAAAGTACTAGGCAACTTAATATATACCTGCTATAAAGCCTTCTGTAAATATTTATTATGCTATATCCTAGTTATTAGCTATAATAGCTTGTAATTCGTTTTAACGGGTACGATTTATTCGTGTTCTAGGATTAATGAGCTATAAATAGAATGTAGTATTAAATTCCTTGATGTGAAAATCGGACTCATATTGAGCCAAAAAGGTTAAGATTGCAATCGGTTTAATATTACATTGTATTTATAGTAGAAAAGAGGTAAACAAATGAAAGGTGGAAGAAATGCTGCAATAATAGATTCTGATTTAAGAAGAGAAAAGATATATAGACAAAAGTCAATTAGACAAAAGTGTGCTATTGAAGGAAAAAAGCAATGTAAGAGTTGCAAGTATCAAAAGACTTGTACAGATATGGAAGTGAAAGATGATTTATAAAAATATATTTTATTTTAAAAAGATATGTTCGATAGGTGGAACAGAACAATTTTTATATGAAATAGCAAAAAAATATAACAAATATGATATAACTATTTTTTATGATGATGCAGATATTTATCAACTTGAAAGATTAAGAAAATATTTAAGATGTAAAAGAAGAGTTGAAGGAGAGAAGATTCAGTGTGAAAAAGCATTTTATAATTTCAATATAGATATGATAGAAGATATTGAGGCAAAAGAGCATATATTTGTTTCACATGCAATTTATCAAGAATTAGGATATAAGCCACCAATAAATCATCCTAAATTAACAAAATGGATTGGGGTTAGTCAATATAGTGCAGATAAAATTGAAGAATTTGCAAAAGTATTAGGATTAAATATAAAAGCAGAGAAGTGTTATAATCCGTTAATGCTTGAAACAAAAGAAAAAGTAATACATTTATTAAGTGCAACTAGATTAGATGATAATACAAAAGGTGGAGAAAGAATATTAAAATTAATTGACGCATTAGATAGATATTGTGAAACAATAGGAAGGCATTATGTGTGGACAATTTTCACAAATACAAAGCTAGATATAAATTCAAAAAACGTAGTTTGCATGAAACCTCGTGTAGATGTAAGACCATATATAGCGGATGCAGATTATGTATTGCAACTTTCAAACGATATGGAAACGTATTGCTATACAATAAATGAAGCATTGGGATATGGTATTCCAATAGTTACAACACCACTTTCTATATTAAAAGAACTTTCAATAACAGATAACGAACATATAGTATTAGATTGGAATTGTGAGAATGTAGATGAAGTTGCAAAGCTAATATTTGAAAAGAAAGTAAATAAATTTGAATACAATCCTCCTAAAGATAATTGGGAGGATTTATTAATAAAAGAAAAATCAAATTACGAGGAGGAAAAGAAAATGAAGTTTTTAGTAGAAGCTACAGATAAGTATGAAAAAACCAATACAAGTGATAATGGCTTATCTAGTGTAAAAGGAACAAGATATGTACCAAAACAGGGTGAACAATGGGAAGTTGATTATGAAAGAAAAGAAAAACTTGTAGAGTTAGGATTTGTAACTGTAGTTAATGAAATAAATGAAGAAGTGGTAGAAACAGCTACAAAGAAACCTAAAACAGAAAAAGCAGTAAAGAAAACAACAAAGAGAGCAAAATAATATGACATATAGAGATAATCCAGAAATAGCACAGAAATACAAAAGTAAGAAATGGCAAAAATTAAGGCATCAAAAAATATTATTAAATCCTTTTTGCGAAAGATGTTTAAAGAAGCGGAATATATAACAGTGCTTATATAGTACATCACAAAGAATATGTAACAGACTTAAATTATGAAGATGATAGTGTTTTCTTTAATATAGATAATTTAGAAAGCTTATGTTTAGAATGTCATAATAAAGAACACTTTGCAGAAGAAGCGGAATATAGTTTTGATGAGAATGGAGATTTGATTAAGAATGGATAAGATAATCAAGTATATAAAAGAAAGAAAAAAAGACCTAGAAAATTGGAGTAACGGATTAGATGATGGAACATATTCCAGTGCTAAAGAAACATATCAAGAAGTTATTAAAATGTTAGAAGAAAAAGAAGCGGAAGACAATACAATAGATGATGATGCAATAGAGATAATAACACATACATATTATGCAGATGGTAGAGTTATTAAAACAGAAACAGAGTATAAATATAAAGAAAAAATAAAAGTTGAAGAAAACGATTGCCCACCAATACCAATAGGATTTCATATACCATAAAGTGAAAAGCATACCCCCGTCAAGCACTAAAAACAACGTGCTAGGGAGAA
>JAEIGA010001475.1_pt1 | contig 36731 bp, 46 predicted proteins | sample 9270691 | NCBI WGS metagenome assembly JAEIGA01 (sample SAMN17057246, study PRJNA624740) | gut metagenome | biome: biome; isolation source: fecal sample | host: Bos grunniens | place: China: Xizang | collected 2019
ATTTTATGGCATTAAAGAAATTGAAAAAATGTATTATAATAATATTTTATTATATACAGGAAATGGAGAAAGTGGTGGAACGGAAGAACCTGAAGAGCCAACTTCATATACAAAAATGTATTTAACTTGTCCAACTACTTATGGAAACACTGCTACAAGGAGTTTAGATTATGGAGAATATTATAATGATGTTACCATATTTGAAAGCACAGGTGGTTATAGACTCTGGTATAATGTTGCAAAAAATGCCGATACAGGAAATCGTTATATGACAGTTTGGTTTGGAGATTATGATGAAAATATTTATTATTGGCATTCTACATCGGGAACATCTGCTTATGTAGATGAGTTAGACTTGCCAAGTGATTTTGGAACAATTGAAACCGTAGGAACTACAAGTATTGCTCAAAAAATGTATAATAGTTATCTTACATTTGAATAATATATACCTTAACCTATTTAGTTTAAATAGGTTAAGGTTTTTTTTATTTATTAAGAGAAAAATAAAAAAGGAGGAAATAATTTATGGAAAAACATATTTTACAGCATACTGCTGAAGAAATTGATGAATTATTTCAAAAAGTCGATGATATTACAGTTGATGCGGAAACAATTAATTTATTAGAAGGTGCTATTGCAAATATTCAAGCACAATTAAATGAAAAAGCTTCAACTGTCTATGTTGATAATGCTGCTTCAAAAAGTAGTAAATCAACAGTAGATGAATATTTTGGATGGTAGGTGAAATAAATCAATGGGAGTTTTAACAATAGAAACAAATCAAACAATTAATTTATCTCAATATGGCCTAAAAGCTGGAGATTTAATTACTGTAACTTGTATTGGCGGTGGCGCAGGTGGAGCGGCAGGGGGCTCTGTTTACTCTAATGATAGTGATTATATGGTAAAAAATGGAAGTGCTGGTGGAGATGCTGGGCATCCTGGTAAAGGAGGTAATATTAGTTATGCAGGCGGTGGAGGAGGAGCCGGTGGTGGATACGGAGCAGGTGGAGGAGGAGGCGCTGGATATTCAGGCATAGGAGCAGGGGGCTCCGGTGGAGGGGCAGGAGAAGTAAAAATAATGTCTTGTCTTTTAAATGAAACTACTGTAAATAGTCTTAGTGCGACTATAGGTGCAGCAGGACTCGGAGGTAACTTTACTGGTTCCGGAGCTTATCGTACAGCAGGAACATCTACTTTAGCAAAAAATCCTCCAACAAATGGTGGAGTCACCTCATTAGGAACAATTTGTTCTGCTAATGGAGGAGTAGTCTATCGTGGGGGGCCTGGAAGTACCGTATATGCCGGCGGAGGAGGAGCAGGAGGCTATTTATTTCCACAAAAAATATATGGAGGACCTGGTGGTACAGGTGGATATCATATCGCCATTCACGAAATTTATGGAACTAATGGTGGCGCAGCAATAGAATCTGTAGATAAAAAAAGAGATATGTTGAAAGGTTCTGGTGGCGGCGGTGGAGAAGCTGGACCAGGAAATTATGTATCATATAGTAATTTATTTGCTCGTCAAGCCGCTCAAGAAAGTGAGTTCGGTGGTGCTGGTGGAGCAGCAGGTCAAACAGGCGGATATGGAACTATGTCTAAAGGACATGGTGCAATTATTATTTTATGGGATTAAAGGAGGAAAATAAAAAATGAAAAAATTTGCTTATATAGTAGAAGGAAGAGTTAATATTATTCTTGATGAATTTAATCCAGATTTTCCTGGAATTAAATTAGAAGAAAGATATGCTCCAGAAATTATTAAAAATTTAGTAGAAATTCCTACAAACGTAGAGGTAAAAGAGGGTATGGACTACGATAAAGAAACTAATACATTCGCCGAACATATTGATGCTGCTGAAGAATTAAGCAATGGTGGAATGACAAATTTTGTTGATATTGAAGAAATTGAAGCAAAAGAAGAAATTCCTGTTATTGATGGCGATGTTGAAGAAATTGATGCGTAATGACATATAATAAATATCATTTACAACTATATAATATTCATACAATTATTAATCATTATGGTTTTAAATATAGATGGTTAGATGTTTCAAAAGAAAAATTCTTAAATTATACTCATGTATCTTATAAATATTTACTTCCACAAGATAAATACTTACAAGATGTAAAAGAAGATAGATCTAAAATGGGAGAAGACATACTTCAACGAGGTATGTTTTTTCCATTTTTCTATTGTATAAAAGATAATCAAAATTATTTATTTATGGGAAAACATAGATTGCATTCTTTATTACTTTATCATAAACAATGTAAATTTAATAAAAAATTTTTATTTATTGAGTATTATAGTGACCCATGGGAAAAAAAAGAAAATTCTGATGAAATACCAGATGATTTTCCTAAACTTTTTACTTGGAGAGATGGGAAATTTTATAAAGTAAGACCAAAAACTTATTGTGATTTAAATTGGATGTTAGTAGATAATGGAGACAGTTTAAGCAATTGGTTATATGATAATAACATTCAACCTTCTCCAATAGTTAATGATGAAAAATTGTTTGAAGAATTTATAAATAAACCTTTTAATTTACCTTTAAAAATGGAAGAGAAAGGGGAATAATTTTTATGGCAATACATACATTGCAATATAGCAGCAATGATTTAGATAATATGATAAAACAATTAGATCCAACATCTGAAAACAACGTTCAAACGCAAATTGCAACAGCTGAACAAAATATGCAAATTCAAATTCAACAGATGATAACTGCCGCTTTAAATAATTTAAAAATTGGTGAAGATGTAAAAAATTTTATTTTAACAGGAGATTATTATGCTAAAAATATTAATTACATTGGAACTGATGAATATATATTTGAAGGACATACAACTTCAATTAATAGTTTAAAATCTGATGTTAGTAGCTTAAAATCAAGAGTAACAACATTAGAAGGAAAAGTAACAGCATAAAAAGAAAAGGGTGAAAAATAAATGGGATTTTGTTTTTTTACAGAAAATACAACTTTAAATATTCATAGTTTAGGATTAAATGTAGGACAATTGGTTCATTGTATCTGCATTGGTGGAGGCGGCGGAGGTGGCGGTGGAGCTGGATTAATAAATCTTATGTATACAAATAGGGTTAATACTGCTAATGCAACAATGCCAAATTTAAGTGCAAATGGCGGACAAGGTGGTACTGGAGGAATTACTTCTTTTGGAAATTACATTTCTGCAAATGGTGGTGGAGGTGGCGCTGGTGGAGTTGCCTATACAGTATTCGGCACTTATAATATTAGTGGAATTTCATATGGAACAAGCGCAGCCGGAGGAACATCAAAAATGGATAATTGCAACGGTGGTTATGCAACAGGAAAACATGGAAATCAATGGGTTCATTCTGGAACTTCTAATTATGGATATTATACTAATATGAGTTGCGGAGGCGGTGGCGGTGGTTTTGGAGAGTATGTTTATAAATCTTTTACATTACAATCAGAGTTAATACCAGTTACAATTGGAGCTCGTGGAGCTGCAGGAGCAGCAGGGCCAGGTAGGGGATATAATTTTTATAATTTTTCTACCAGCAATACATGGTCTACTATTTCTACTTCATCAGGAGGCGCAGGGGGAGCAGGAGGATGCGGTGGAAAAGATGGTTCATCTGGTACTGCTGGAGGAGGAGGCTCAGGATTTGGATCTGGTGGAGGTGGCGGAGGCGGACGCTCAGGTTACAAATCTAATACAGCAGGTACTTATAATGGAGGAGGAGCAGGAGGCGGCGCCGGAGGCTATTTTATAGGAGAGCAACGAATTTATAATAAGGCTGCTATGTCATCCGACAATAGTACTGCTGGTGGTGCCTCAGGGATATCTTTAGATTATACTACTTTATATCCTGCATCAGGTTCAGGTGTTAATGGTCGCACATACCCAGTCCTTAATAAAGCGGGTTCTGGTTTAGTAGTTTTAATGTGGTAATATATAACTTAACCTAATTAGATTAATTAGGTTAAGTTTTTTTTTATTTATTAAGAGAAAAGGAGTGAAATAATTTATGGCAGATCACGTTTTAAAATATACTGGCAATGAAGTTGATGCTTTGTTTGATAAAATCAATAATCTTGAAGACTCAACATCTGCATTGGCTTTATTAGACGGTGTTACAGAAAATGTTCAAGCTCAATTAAATAGAAGAGCATTAAAAGCTGAACTTCCAACAAGTATAAGTGAATTAACAAATGATAGCGGTTTTATTACAAACACAGCAAATAATTTAACTAACTATTATTTAAAAACAGAAAGTTATACTCGTGAAGAAGTTAATAACTTAATTGGTGCTTTAACATCTTTAAATATGGAAGTTGTTTCAGAATTGCCAACAGATAATATTAGTTCAACAACTATTTATTTAAAAGGTAATGAAACAATGGGAGAAAATGACTATGAAGAATGGATTTATGTAAATGATAATTGGGAAATTATTGGTCGTACAGAAATTGATTTAACTGGTGTTGCCCTATTATCAGATATTCCAACAAAAGTAAGCCAATTATCAAATGATAGTAATTTTATTACTGCTAATGCAGATAATTTAACAAATTACTATAAAAAATCTGAAGTTAATGACTTAGTTAACTCAGCAGATTTATCTGCTTACGCAACAAAAGAATATGTAGCAGAACAAATCAATGCAAAAGAATATACATTCCATATGTTCTATGATGCAGAAAATTATAATGATGAAACAATTACAACTAATTTACTTCCTACATTAAATGCGATGTATCAAGACTATTTAGCAGGTAAAAAACCTATTTTAGTGTTTGTTTCTGATGCAACTTTTGGCATGAGCGCAGAAACAGGTATGTATATGATTAATGCTGCAGAAACAGATACTGCTGTTGTTGAATTTGAACAACTTAATCCATCTATTTCATGGGAAAATACTGGTTCTTATACAGAGCTTGATAATTGTATTTATAGAATTAGAGGATTTTTAACTGATGGAGTTATTACAAGCGCAGATTGGAAAACTACAGGCTTCAGCGATGGCGGACAAGGCTATTTAGCAGTTGGAACTTATTATTCAAAACCTTTTATGCCAGATAGCGATTATCAACCAGCAACAAAGAAGTATGTTGATTCAAAAGCTAATATCGTAGAAATTAATTTATATGAAGAATCAATGATGAATAAAACTTATTCTGCTGAAGAAGTGGCTACAGAATTTGAAAAAGCATTTATTTTACCATTAAATGAAAATGATGCTACAGATCCAGATTCTCCACAATATAAATGTACTGCATATTTCTTATATGATTCTAATACTGGAGCAAGACTACCGCTTCAAGAGATGTCTGCAACAAGATGGACAGGTGAAGAAACAGAATACAATTTCTCTAGCTGGTCATTTAAATTTGCTGGTGTTATTAAAGAATATAGCGAAACTGCTGGTATATGGCAACCAATCTTAAAAACAATTACAGTAAAAATTAAGTATGACAAATCTAAATATCTTTATATGACTGAAGAAATCGCATTAGCGCAACACACTTTTACATCAGATTATGCACCTACTTTTGCTAATGATGTTACAACTAAAAAATACGTAGATGAAGCAATTACAACTGCAATTAATGAGCAGTTAACAGCAACATATTAGGAGGTGCGATATGGCTAGAATAGATAATTTAAATCATTTTTTAACTGATGTCGCATTTGCCATTAAAGAAAAAACTGGTATGACAGTTATTACCCCTGCGAATTTTGATACTGCAATTAATAACATTTCAACAGGAGTTACTCCAAATGGCACTTTAAAAAATTATTATGTCGCTGCAAATTCTACAGTAAATGCTGGAGATTTTGTTGAAGTGGTACAAGGAATATCATCTCTTGCAACAGGTGCATCAACTTTAGCTACTATTTATGATGGCGAACCTGGAGGAGGTAATAGAACTAGAGAAGGCGGAATTCAAGCTTATAAATTAGATGATACACATATGCTTTTTGCCTACCATGTTTATATTGAAGATGGATTATTTGCAGTTATTGGAGAACTTAAATATGGTAATATCTTATTAGGAGAACCTATGTTAATTGCATCCACTTCATCTGGAGAGCCTCATTATATGAAGTTATTAGGAAATGGAGATTTAGTACTATGTCATGGAACTGGTCACATGGTATTTTTACATTATGAAGGAAATCAATTATTTTATATAAATAATTATACCATAGAAGATGAAGGAACTGTTAAAATGGTATATAGTGAAAACCCAGATGGCACATTAAATGCTTTGGGAGGTAGAACTTTTACTTATACTGCAACTGGAATAACTAAAACAAATGTTCCATCTTTAGAAACTTCTATTTCTTTTACAAAAGATTCTTATGGCACATATGAACCAGAATCTGTTATGAGCTATACAATGGGCGGAGATAGCGACTATGAAAGTAAAAATACCGCAGCAAATCCAATGTGCTTCGCTGTTGCAAATCAATATTGTTTAGTTATAAATCAATTAAGCAGTTCCGCAATAGAAGAAGGTTCAAAAGTTGGAACAACAGGAATCTATGCAAGAATGATGGATGCATCTTCACAAGATCGAGATTGTGGATGGGACTTAATGACTTTATGGACAGGCTCAGGGTATAACAAAGTTCGTTATTTTATATATCCTGGCGCAAGTTATGGTTGGATGCTTGTAAGAGAAGACACAACAACAGGCTCAGAAGCGGATGGCGATGATTATTATACATTAAAAGCTTATAAATTAACTTTTAGTGGAACTGTTGTTTCAAGAGCAAGCTCACCTGTTACAGTTTCATCTTCATTAAGAGAAGCTTTTATGTATTATGAAGTTATGCCAATTTCATCTACACAAGCATTATTTGAGCATTATTCTTATTATAGTCCATACCCAATTAACTGTGCAGTCTTAACTGCATCAAGTTCAACTGTAAGTATGGGGGCGATGACAACTATTAGTTTCAATTCAGAAAGAGTAGAAGGAGAATTGGATCATATAACTCCATTAACATCTTCATCTTTCGTGCTTAATACTTGTGGATATACAAATGAAAGATATTATGCTAAACCGTTATATTATTCTGGTTCAGTTATTACTGAGCAAACAAAAGTCGCAAATTATGAAGAGCAAGTTCGACCTGCAACAACTTTACAATGTGCAGGCTTGGCTCAAACTCAAGGAACAGGCGGAAATGATACTGCTCATAATCAACAAGTTAGTATTTATGTTCCTACAGTATAAGGAGGAAAAAAATGAATAAAATTATTTTAGATAAAGACAATGTTATTGTACAAATTACAGATGCTGCAGAATATGTTCATGTAGTTGGTACAGGAGACGAAACTCATTGGGAATCTTGTTCTGAAGAAATTGCAAAACAAGATTATGAAGCAAGAAGTGTTGCAGAAGGACAAATTATTGATGGAGGAATTAGACTAATTACTTCAAAAATTATTATGCCTTTTAACTGTGGTGTTTCTACAATTGTAGAAACTGAAGTTCCTGCGCATGTTACAATTCAAGAGTATAAATATGAAAATGGAGCATTTTTAATTAATACTCCTGTTAGAATTAAAAATATTAAAAAAGAATTAGAAACATTAGATGCTATTATTAATAGAGCAACAGAAGACTTATATGCAGCGACTGGAACAACTGCATATGCAAATGTTCAAGCAGCTATTGATAGAAAAAATGTTTTAAGAGCAGAATTAGCATCATTAGAAGCTTAATTATTCTTATTTTAACTTAACCTATTTTCTTAAAATAGGTTAAGTTTTTTTTTATTATATATAGAAATAAAAATTAAATAAGAGGTGAATAATAAAATGGGAAACCACAATTTAAAATATACAGGTCAAGAAGTCGACAATCTCCTTGATACCGTTGCCGCATTAGGTAATAATACTGGAGGAGGAAGTTTTGGATTTGAAGTTGGAACGGTTGAAAGAAGTAGTGATGCAACATCAACAAAAACTTTAAGTCATCCAGCCTCATTAGTTATTGCTTCGACAAATAGAAGTATATGGACTGATGAAATAAATCCGTTAAATGAAATGTGCTATACTGTTATGTTAGTTCCTGGAGCAACAGAAACTACTTGCGTTACTTCTTCAAAAGAACATACTGTAAGCTTAAGCGCAGATGGCAAAACTTTAAGCATTCCAGTTAAAAATTGGGGAGTTACTTATATTGCATTTTATAAAGAATAATAAAAAAGGAGGGAATAATTAAAAATGGCAACAAAATATACATTAAAACATACAGGAGCAGAAATTGATAATTTATTAACAAAAATTGAAACTGCACCTGAAAACATAGCATCTGAAACTTTTGTTTCAACAGAAATTGCTAATTTAGTAAATTCTGCTCCAGAAACTTTAGATACATTAGGAGAAGTTGCTACTGCACTTCAAGAAAATGAAAATGTTGTAGAGGCTTTAAATTCTGCTATTGGGAATAAAGCAAATACAACAGATGTATTAACTAAAACAAATACGACATCATTTACTCCTACTGCAAATTATCATCCTGCTACAAAGAAATATGTAGATGATAAGATGTCAAGTAGTGGATTTACGACGATTCATGAACATTCAGAAACAGGAAGTTATGAAGACGTATCTTCAAAAACATATACTGCAAATGTCACATTATCAGATGGTTTATATCTCGTACAAGCTAGCTGTGGTGGAAGCAGTGGAAATAGCGCATACGCAACAGCATCTTTTGGAATAAACGGAACATATTGTGACAGTTTTGATAATGAAACAGAATATTATATATCACAATTTTTTATATGGCTACTTGTGTCTGGAAATAGTGCAACTGCATATATAGAAGATAGCGTTTCCTCAAAGAAAAAAACACTTTCTGTATCTGCAAGACCTACCTCATTATCAATAAAAGCAACAGCTGGTTCTAGTGGCAAATATTATTATTATACATATATTAGACATTTAAATGTGTATAAAATAGCATAAAATAAAAATTTTCATTTTATTTCTTAAAATAAAATGTTTATATATAAACAAAAAAAGTAAAGGAGAGAAAAAATTATGGAATTAATTAGAAAAGAAGCATACGATAATTTATGCAAAGAGGCATTAGAAAGAATCCACGCTTTCACTGCTGAAGAATTAGCTAAACCAGAAGTAGATGGAATCAAAAAAGCTTTAGAACAAGTTTTACTTGAAGAAGATGCTGAAAAGTTAGCTGGATACTATGCAAGAATTGACGAATTCTATACAGTAAATGTTGGAAGAGGATTAGAATATCTTAACGGCGGATACTTATTAAATGGAGTTATTGCTTAATAATGGCTTTAATTCAAAGAAAATTAAATCAAATTGAAAAAGTAGATTTTGTAAATAAAGCTATGTACAATAGCACAGTTTACTCTACTTATAAACCATCAGCATTTATAAATGCTTGTTTGTATGATATGAATACATCAACTAATATTACAAAAATAGAAGATGAAAATTCAACTCATGGATACCTATTTTCTGATTGGGGAATAGGTATCCGCAATCATCAAACACCTGTATGGACAACCTATAAAAATGCAATAGCAGATGCAACTATTAATGATTTTATAGGTGGAAGTCCTACATTAGTAGTTAATGGTTCTGTTAATTTAGACTGGGGAAATAAAGTATCTACTACAATTCAAGGGAAAGCATATCGCTCTGCTATTGGATTTAATGATACAGATTTATTTTTATACTGCTCAGATACTAAAATGACTTTAGAAACTTTAGCAAAAGAAATGATTAAATTGGGTTGCAAATATGCAATTAATTTAGATGGCGGCGGAAGCAGCCACTTACAAGAAGGCTCTAAAGTTATTAAACGCTCATACAGAAAAAACGCAAGTTGGTTTATGATATTTGATAAAACACAAGCAACCAAAGTAGAGGAGGTTAAGAACAAGACAATGAAAATTGCTTTAGACTATGGACATGGACGCGAAACTGCGGGAAAAAGAAGTCCTGACTCTACTTTAAGAGAATATGAATTTAATAGAGCTGTCGGAAGACAATTAAAAGAAATCCTTGAACAACACGGTTTAGAAGTAATCGAAACAGTTTCAAATGAGTCAGATCCTTCTTTAACTGCAAGATGTAAAATTGCAAATGATGCAAAAGCAGATTATCTTGTATCTATTCATGCAAATGCATATGGAGAAGATTGGAATAGCGCAAATGGCTGGGAAATCTATATTGTTGGAAAAGGCGGAAACGCTGAAAAACTTGCTAAATCTATTGAAAAATATAGTAAAGATTTAGGATTAAAAAATAGAGGAGTAAAAGTTGAAAAAACTTTTACAATGTTAAAAGAGACTAACATGCCAGCAGTTTTAATTGAACATGGCTTCTACACAAATAAAGAAGAATGTGCAAAATTAAAAGATGCAAACTTTAGAAGACAATGTGCTATTGTGGATGCTAAAGGTATTTTAGCTCATTTAGGAATTGCTTACAAAGAAACAATCAATGCAGAACCTGTTCCTGCGAAAGATTGGAAAATAGAACAATATGAATTAGCATTAAAAAATGGTATCATCACTGATGTAAATTGGAAAGATAGATTAGACAGCAATCCAACTGCTGCAGAAATTTTTGCAATGCTAAATAAATTAAAATAAAAAAAAGACTGAGATTATTATATCTCAGTCTTATTTTTTTTACGAAACCTTAGTCCAAACCTTATCGCCATTTAACATATAAACATCTGATGTTTCAATAACGAATAATACACTTCCTATTGCATATTTTGTTGAAACCTCTGCAATTTCAGCAACTGTATCGCAAACAAGTTCCATAACATTATATTGTACGTCTTCCGCATTCTTTCTAATTGCTATCATAATTAATCATTCCTCTCTATTTATATATAAATTTTTAATAAATTTCATTAAATAAAAAAGCAATTCATAATTATGAATTGCTTAATGAAAGGGGTAAATAATTTTTAGGTATTAAACCTAATCGGGAAGTTATTGACAAGGTGTGACCTAATCAGTAACATATCTCGTCATCCACCAACGGCTTCACCCGCTGTGCAGTGAACCTCTGTTGCCACCGCACCTGTTAAGGCGCAGGGAGGATTCGAACCTCCGAGATGACTTCGTTAATATTGTTTAATCTATATAGATTTTCTAATTCATTCGAGCTACCCAAGACACGCCACGAGGAGGCTAATTAGAATGTGTCTCATTTTGTAAGAAAGATAATTTTCATATCTTTCTTACATTTATATTATATCAAAAATTTTTTAAGAAATCAAATTATAATCCTCTTACAACAACTACGTAAGTTACATCTTCATTCATTTCAATTTCAACTCTATCATTTTTCTTGAAGAAAGAAGGTTTTACATTTTCAATAGCAACTTCTGTTACTGCATAGAATTCTGTTGCTTCATCGTCAACTTCAACTAAATATACTTCACAGTCATATGCTTGTAAGAAGTCTTCTATATCATTTGCAATAATTATTGTATCATCATTTAATACGATATTATTTTTATTTACTTCTTTAATTGATGTTGTTGCGGCAGCCGCATCTTCTAATGTGTAAACTTTGTTTACAACAACTTTATCATCTTTATTCAATTCAAAGATAACAATATCTCCTTCAACGGCTCCATTTAAATCTTTATAACTATATTTAACATCATCAATATATACTTTTTTAACTGATGTGCTGATATCTGTAACAATACCATATGTTTCTTCTGCTTTAACATCAGCAGGAACAACTACTGTAACAACTTCTCCATAAACATTAATATGAGCAACAACTTCTTCATCTTCAATAGTAGCTCTCTTGATTGTTTCATAGTTTTCTGCATCATCATCATATTTTACATATTTTGTAGCAGCAGTAAAGATATAATCTTCTCCATCAATAGTGATAAATGTATTAATTTTATCTGTATCAAAACCATCAACAGTTCCTTCAGCAGTTTCTCTTGCTACTAAATAAATTCTATCAGCAACTTTTGTTAAAACATCTCCTGCTTCTAAATCCATTGCTGTGATTCTTGCGTCATCATAAATGAACATATTGTTGTATAAATTATATCCATCTTTATCAGCATTATATTTTACTACCATATCTTTTCCATCTATGAAAGTAATAGTATTTTTAACTTTGCTTGTAGTTTTAATTTCATCAACTACTAAATTAGTTGTAATAAAGTTTTCAGCGATTATTTCTTCATCTTCATAGGCAATATATCCATAACCTTTTGTTCCTTTAATATCCTTATCTTCTTCTTTTAATTCAGCAACTAATCCTTCAATAATTTCAAAATCTTCTGCTAATTCAATAGAAACAACTTCTTTATTAACTACTAATGCATTAACTTTTACACCTTTAACTAATTTATAAAAATCATTTTCAGCATAAGTATAATCTTTCTTTCCTAATGTAATTTTAACTTCAAATTCTTTATTAACTTTATTTGCTAATTCATATCCGTTAAATTTAACTTCTTCTAAATATTTTACTTCATCAAATCTATTATCTAATAAAGTTTTTTCGCTTGATACATATGTTACGATATCTCCAATTGTATAAGGCATCATAACTTCTGTGTTTAAAGCATTCCATACAATAGTAGCAACATCATTTCTTGTTGCGGCAACACTATCATAAGCCATAATTCCATCAGCAATTCCATTTGCTCTTGCCACTGTTACGTAATTTGCAGGCCATGCTAAATCTTTGTTTGGTTGGTAGTTTAATACATTAATGAACATTGTGTAAACTTCTGCATATGTTACTGTTGCATCTGGTCTAAAGTTTCCGTTTCCGTCTCCTTTAACAATGCCTTCAGCATATGCTCTTGTAATATAACCATTTGCCCAATGTGTTAATGCAACATCATCAAAAATTTCAGTTGCTGGTGCAGCATCTAATTTTAAAGTTTTGATAATGATTGTAGCCATTTCAGCTCTTGTTACATTTCTTTCTCCATGGAATTCTCCATCTTCATATCCTTCAATGATATCTAATCCCATAAGTAAGTCAATGATTTCTTCTTGAGATAAATCAATAACTGCGTCTTCATCTTTATATAAAGGAGCAGCATAAACAGGTGTTGCCATAGTTAACATAACTACTGCTAATAAACCTGCAAAAAATCTCTTCATTTTTTTCATTTATTTTTTCCTCCCTTGTAAAAAATAATTATATAAATATTTTCTTTAGTAAGCAAAGTGATAGGAGAAAATAAATTTTCTCCTATCCCAATATTTAAGAAGGTTCTTCAAAGTGAGGCTCTCCTTCTCCTGTGAGAAAGTACCATCTATTATTGAGAATAATTCTCGTATAATACATGTATTCAGGAGACTCCCAAAGATAAATGTGGATAATCGGATGACAGTGCGGGCAAAGCAAACTTGCGTTTGAATAGCTGTCGGTTCCACCTGCGTATCTGGGTTGCATATGATGCCAAGTAATGTGGCTGCCAGCATCTCTTCCGCAGAGCATGCACCTCGTTCCCGCATCGTGGATAATTTCTTGTTTGGTCGCTCTGTGTCTGTGGTGTTGTTGATTCAACTTTTGCTGCTGTAGCCTCTTCTGCTTTCTGGCTTTCTTACTCATATGTGTCTCCCTCCTATATTTCTCATATTATATTATAATAAATCATAATATCATATAGTTATAGGGGTTAATGGATTAATAAATTCATCTTCTATTAAAATTTCAAAATGTAAATGATATCCTGTTGAATTGCCAGTAGAGCCTACATAAGCAATAGTATCACCTTTATTTACGGTTTGACCTTCTTCAACATTATAATCATTACAATGTGCATATCTTGATACACTTCCATCTTCGTGTTCTATAATAATAAATTTACCATAGCCACCATGCCAGCCTGCAAAAGTAACAATACCACTTTTCCAAGCATAGATTTTAGTATCTTTAGGAGCTGCAAAATCTACTCCTGTATGCATTTTACCATTTCTCATTCCATAATATGAACTTATATAAACATATGTTTCCATTGGCGGTGATATATCTTTTCTAATTCCGCCTCTTGATGTTGCCATAATTCTTTGTCTTTTCTTTCTCTCTTGTTCTTCCTTTTCCCTCTTTTGATTTTCGTAAAAAATAATTCTATTTTCTAATTCTTCTTCACTTGTTACTAATTGATAATCACCAATATAGTCTTCTACAATATAATCAGATATATCTATAGCCTTAATAAATTCGTTGCACTCTTCTCCACTCTTAAAATAGTAAATCAAGTCTTCTTTCGATATTTGGAGCTTCTTTAATGAAACTGCAATTGACATTTCTTTTTCAAGATATGCATCTAAGGCAGACTTTTCATTAACGATATTTTTCTTATGCGTAATAACTTTTTTGCAAGATATATTACTAAAACTATTATACATAACACCGAACCCTTTATCTCTAAAAGATTGCGTTATATTGTCAATTTTGTGCTGTAAATTATCTGAACTTTCAATACTTATAAGGTGGTCTTGATTATAATAAGCATAACCAAAACCAAAATTTTTAACAAGTAAAATTGATAAACAAATCACCATAAGTATACAAATAACTGAAATACTTATGATTTTTTTTCTATTCATAAAATCTCTCCTATCTTTTATTTTAAAAGAGAATTTTACTTATTAATCCATTCATAATTTAATTATAACATATTTTTTTTCAAATGTCAAAAAGGAATACATTTCTATATTCCTTTACTATTTATTTAAATATGTTTTTTTCCATTCTATTAGGGCTTCTTCTAATGTCATATTATTATAATGAATTCCAAGAGTCCAATCATCTACACCTTGTGCTAATGCTTTTTGTTTAGCATACCATTGGCATTTAATGTCTTCTTCTGAAACTGAAAAATAATAATCACAAATATCCCAACTACAATAAAGTCTTTTATAACCTTTGCCTTTTGGAATATCGCCCTTATACCTTCTTACTCTTCTATTGGCAAATTTTTTACCAATTTTACAAGAGTCCTCACATTTCACTATTGGAAATTTTCTTCTTGATTTTGACATAATATTACCTCCTTTTCTATAAGGCGGCTGGTGCTAACCTTATTATGTCTTACTCATCTTCTTCATAAAACCACGTATTCCTTTCACCGCAAGTATTTTCTTCGCCATTTTTAAATTTGTGGCACACAGTATAATGTCCCATCTCAACATTACTATTGTCATTATAATGAGAATTATATTCACATTCCCACCTCCAACACTCTTTTGCACAGAAGAATTCATCTTTTTCCATTTCTTGTTCAAGATGTGCGGTAAGCTTATCTATAAAATCCAATCCTTCTGGAGAATTGATCCAATCATCAAACTGTTCTTGACTCATATTAAATATGCTCATAGATTGTTCCCACCTCCGCTGCAAGTTTATAATATTTATTAGCCATTTCAAAATCATTTTCTCTGTCATATGCTTTTGCGACTCTTAAATATTCCAATCTATCATGCTCTGGAACACCTGTCGTTAAGGTAATAAAATTCAAACAATCATCCCACATATTTATCTCTCCTTTGAAAAATATATAGAAAAGACTATTTATTTGAAAGTGCGCCGTCTTGAAGCAGGCCCACAATAAATTAGGAAGGTTCTCGCATCTTTTTAATTATTTCTAATTTTGCGAAGAATTGAGCAATAGGGAAAGTAATAAACTTTCCATCTGTTATCGAATATTTAGTTCCATTGTTAAAATTATTAACAATAGTATCAATAATCATTTGTTTATTGGCATCAGTTGCTACTTTAGTATTACCTGCTGCTATATTTTTAGTTTCAGTATATTTTATTTCATAAATATTTTTACCTATATATAATAAATTATATATACCATTACCTTCTAAAGAATATTTACGCTTGTATTCATTAGGGAATATTTTTTTTAAATACATAGCAAAAGGATAATGTGTTTCCCAAAAATATTCATATTTTTTATTTTCCATAAAATACACCTCTTTCATATTTTCTATAATAATATTATATTATAAAAAATATAAAAAATCAATTAAAAAGTATATCTCTCAATATATCCACTTAATTTTTCAATTAATCTATAACAAAACAATAGCCAAACATCTTTATCTGCTTTTGCGGAAATAGTACATTTCTTCCAGTCAGAAAAATGAACATTGCAAATTTCTATTCCTACTTTGTTGGCAACGCTTAAAGCCTCTTTCATAATCACAGAGTCTTTTACAACATTTACTGTCCAACCCTGCCCATCTATAAAATGTTCTTCTTTAAAAAAAGTAAAAGTTCTTTTTCTTTTCATTGTTATGTTCTCCTTTTAATAATTGAAAATAAAGTCCACTCACATAGGGCTGGGATGTATTTTCAAGGCTCTCCCAACCTTTGTAGTAAGTAGACTTCTAAAAGATTTTATTGTTAATCTTTTTCTCGCTGTATGGAGCCGCTTTTAGTCGCGGCGACTGGTTTGCTGTATGAGCCTTTGTTGGAGCTCCGTTCTGGATTCTAACCAGAGATAGCAGCTTTGCAGGCTGCGGCCTTAGACAACTTGGCTAACGGAGCATATTAGATCCATAAGCAGGGCCAAATGTCTGCCAATAAAATTCTTGCATTATAAATAGTTTCTTGCTCTTCTAAAGTAGGAAAATCTTTTGTAAGAGCAAGTTTTAATCCTGCTAAAACTTTATCCAATGCATCATACCAATCTTCTTGAGAGTCAAAACGACTTGGAACTCCTGCATCTGCATATTTCTCTCTAAAACAGGCAAGACGAGAATATAAAATCATATCAAGAGTGAGATCTAAATTATAAAATTCTCTTGAATCAAACTCTTCATTTTCACCTTCAGGCTCATATCCAAAAAATTCAATTCCTAATTCTCTTAAATATTTATTCGGTTTTATCATAATCATCTTCCTTTCTATTGGTAATTAATGCTATAATTTCCATTACTAAACTAATTACTAATAAAATACCCAGAAACATAATTCCTAATATAAGTAGAAAAACTGTTGATATAATTGAACAAATTAACTTAAACATTTTTAGCATTCACCAAACCATTCGTCAATTGTCTTCTCTCCGAATCCCATTGCTGCAGCAAATTGTCTACATAGATAATAATAATCTTCAATAGACATAATACCTACTTCTTCTGGAGTTGAGTACCAAGACTTTACCATTTCGCAGCTTTCATTATATTCATTTTTATTTGTACCATCTTTTAAAATAAATTTCATTACATTTTTTCCCATACTTAATCATCCCTTGCAAAAATATTCTGAACATCTTTATATTGAAGAATTTGATTTAAAGCCATTTCTAATCCTTCAACAATTTTTTCTTCATTTCTAACTTTGTATGCAGTAATTAAATTTTTAATTGCAACGATAACATCTACATAGTTGTTATACATTTCCAATCATCACTTTCTACAAAATCATATTTTTCAAAAGTCTTTCCACACCCTTCTGTGCGGCAGTATAGGTTATGCTCACCTTCATCTAAAGGTTGTTTACAATAAGGACAAAGTGTTGTGCCATTTTTTAAAAATTCCATAACAATTCTCCTTTCAAATAATTTGGTGGGGAAGGAGGGACTTGAACCCTCACGCTCGCATTGAACCCGGGATTTTAAGTCCCGTGCGTCTGCCTATTCCGCCACTTCCCCATTTGGTACGGAATGCGAGACTTGAACTCACGACCTCTACATCCCAAATGTAGCATGCTACCAACTGCACCAATTCCGTATAAGGCCATCGACTCCTTTTTATTATTTTTCTACGAGAACAATCGATGGGAGATAACTCGTATATCTTGATGAGACTTTTATGACCTAATGCTGACGCGTATCTCAACGCCAGACACGGTTTCGCAAACTGTCAAGTCAGCCATAGTGCGTGGTGCCTTAAGATGGAATCGAACCATCGACACGAGGATTTTCAGTCCTCTGCTCTACCTACTGAGCTATCAAGGCATATGGCGACTCAGATGGGGCTCGAACCCACGACCTCCAGCGTGACAGGCTGGCGCTCTAACCAACTGAGCTACTAAGCCAAAATAGTAATGCATTACTAAAGATATTATAAACCTTGCTTATATAACGAACTTTTGGCAGCCGATTCTTATCTCCTAGGACACGGCTTTTCCGCGACATAAGCCATTATTAATATCTAATGGTCTTGGGAGAGGGACTTGAACCCCCGACAGCCTGCTTGTAAGGCAGGAGCTCTACCAGCTGAGCTATCCCAAGATATAACAAGAGACGAATAATCATTTAAAAATTTTCAATTTTTTATGATATTAAATTTGCTGTTTGTCTCTTTATATTATTATTATATTATAATTTTTTTATTTTATCAAATTTGGCGGAAGAGCTTGGATTCGAACCAAGGGACCTGTTACGGTCGACACGTTAGCAGTGTGCTGGTTTAGGCCACTCACCCACTCTTCCATGCGCAGACTGTATCAAAACCCCATACAATATACAGTCAATTGTTTTGGTCATGAAGTCCTATTGTAGAAGTATCATAGGCTGAAAGTCCACTTGACATTGGGACTACCTTCTACACTTCATATAAAGGAAATAAAAACACATTAAGAGTTAAAAAAATCATATGTTTACTATTGAATTTTTAAAATATTTTCTTTCTTTTTAACTTCTTCTTTTTTATACTTCATTTCAATGTATAATAATCCGTTATTCATTGAACATTTTGCTGTTGACATATCAACTTTTGAATCATCAAAAGTAAATGTAGAATTAATTGAATATTCTTTTCCTGTAACTGCGTCTACTGTTTTTCCTGCGATAGTAATATAGTTTGCGTGATTTTCAGATTTAGTAATAATCTTTAAATCTTCTTTATTAATACCTAAAACATTATGAACTACAATTACTTCATCTTTACGATTATAAACAGAATATGGTGCCATATCGTGTTCTCCTCTATTAAATCTGTAAGAATTTTTATCCCAAGCAAGGGCATTCTCTAACATTTTTTCAAAATCATTTGCTGTTTGAAACATACTAAAAACACTCCTTCAAATAAAATTCTCTTAATGTGCAACGCATTAGTTAAATAAATCTTCATTAATAAAATAATGAAGACTATTATGGCTGCCGAGGATGGACTCGAACCACCAAAACCCGCAGTCAAAGTGCGGTAGCTCTACCAATTTGCTTACTCGGCAATGTTATATTTATTTTTTCTTTTGTAAGAACCTTTGCCTTTTTTATTTTGAATTACAAATCCTTTTCTTTTAAATTGCAAATGTTGTTCTAATTCTTGTGGTGTCATTTTAAGAATTCGTTTATCAAACTTTTGTTCCATAATAAACACCTCTTTTATTTAAATGGTGGGAGGAGATAGATTCGAACTATCGAAGCGAAACGCAACGGATTTACAGTCCGCCCCAGTTGGCCACTTTGGTATCCTCCCTTGAGAGCGTTTTTGGTCGCCATGGTCAACCCTATTCTCGGATAAACGCTTAACCTAATGAGAATAGTATCTGGTGATCCGTACGGGATTTGAACCCATATTGCCACCGTGAAAGGGTGGTGTCCTAACCATTAGACGAACGGACCATATGGTGGAGGTAATCGGAGTCGAACCGATGACCTTCTGCTTGCAAGGCAGACGTTCTAGCCAACTGAACTATACCCCCATTTATATTTATATAAACATTTAATTTATATAAATATTATATATTATTTTTTTATAAAAATCAATTAAACTTCTTCATCATCTAATTCATTGTCATCATAAATAATTTCACAAGTACAATTTGGATGATAAGGAGGTTCATCTATTTCATCAATAGGCATCCAATCTTGCTCAATATTATTACAGCATTCTCTATCACACCCTCCGCCAGTAACAACCATCCCATATTCTATTTTAGCCTTTTTTAATTTAGATTTTAAAAGTTTATTATGTAACACTAAAGTTTCATTATCTAAAATTCTTGTTTCATAAAATAATAAAACATCTCTACTAATATTATTTTCTTTTGCATCATCTATATAATTTTTTACTCTTTTTGCTAAAACTAAATTATCTTTAGAATAAGTATAATTATCAATTTCTTCATTAGAAATATTATCTTGAATTTGCTCTGTCAATGCAGAATAAATTTTTGCACTTTCAGAAATAGTTAATCTATAAGTTTGCTTTAATGAAATATACATTAAATTTAATATATCTTTATAAAGTTGTTCAAAATCAATATTTTGTTCATTATAATAAGAAATAATAGTTTTTGCTAATTCTTCTGCAATTATAGTTTCTTTTTCTATAATAGTATTTACCATAGATTTATGCAAACCCACTTTTTGTTTCTTTGTCATATATATACACCTCGCGGCAATTATCATAAAAAAACGAGTATATTCCGCTGTTCCTACGTGCCATTCGTCTGGATTACTTTGACTAAAATATACTCTAACAGGATTTTGCTGCTTTCGCATTCGATTGTTCCTGCTTATAACGCACTCCTGACATCCACTATGCGTCAACACTGGTTGTCTCTCTGAGAATCGGACTCAGGACCTCTGCCTTATCAGAGCAGCGCTCTAACCGACTGAGCTAAGAGACATTGTTGGAGCCACTGGTCCGATTTGAACGGACAACCTACTGATTACAAGTCAGTTGCGCTACCATTGCGCCACAGTGGCAGATCTTCTGACACTTTTCATAAAGGAGAGAGCCAGACAAACTCCTGTCATCCGATAGTTTTTTATACTCAGATGCGGCCTCCCGCTGAGTTTGTATGCATACCTATCTCTTTTTAGCTCCCGATACCAGCGCAATTCAGCGCCGAAGGGACTCGAACCCTTTAAAGAGATAGAAGCCCATCAATCCTCGTCTAAGGGAGCTACCCTCTTTAGAGACTATAGGGAACATCCCCATTTTGATTGACTTTTGCTTTGGGTGCGAGAGCTGGATTTGAACCAACGACCTTCAGGTTATGAGCCTGACAAGCTAACCGGACTGCTCTACCTCGCAATATAAACGGCATATGTGCATGAAGTGAATATGCCAGTCACTTTGCGTCTCTCTTATTTGTCCCTGCTCAAGACGACCGTGAGCAGCAATGAATTCTCTTTTTAGGTAGGTTTAACTCTAAACTTTCCTTAGTGTGAGACCAATTAGATATCACTATGTTTGTGCGTGTTCACAAGCGTTGCGCACTCGCCGTCAGTTCCTTTGTATACCTTGTCTGAGTGGGGTTTTGGCTGAACTAGTAGGACTTGAACCTACGACACTTCGGTTAACAGCCGAATGCTCTACCGACTGAGCTATAGTTCAATATTTAATTTGTTTTTCTTTATATATTTATTATATAATAAATTTTTAAAAAAATCAATTAAATCAATCAGTATCTAGTAGCAGCCTTTTCCTTCGGACAACCTACACCATCTGCTACTATTCACAGGGTCTACTAAATCAACTGATTGTTGGAGCGAGTAAGGGGATTCGAACCCCTACATTCAGCTTGGAAGGCTGACGTGCTAGCCGTTAAACACCACACCCGCATTTAATCTTTTTTGTTATATTATAATTATATCAAAAATTTTATTTATTGTCAATATAATTTTAATGGCAGAAGGGGTGGGATTCGAACCCACGGGAGCTCATCACTCCGCCAGTTTTCAAGACTGGTGCAATAGACCAACTCTGCCACCCTTCTATATAAATTATATACATTACTGTATATAATTTAAAAAATAATTAATCCAAATGAGCCAACTTCGCCCCAATAATATTACCTAAAATAACAATTAAAATAAAAATTAATGAGTCAAAAGTAAATGCTCTTGCTGCAATAATATGATAAGCATCTGCTATACAATGTTCAAAACCTGCTAAAATAAAAGTGGGAATGCAATAGACAATGCTTAAATAGGATTTCTTCTTAAAACCATCAACTGCTACATACATAAGTAATCCACACCAACAAGCATTCCAAAATGTCATATAAAGCGGAATTGCTAATTTTGTTTCGACAAGGGCATGAGAAACAGAGTTAAAAACATTTCCTAATATAGCCACTCCAATAACATTACCTATAAACCATAGGCAACATTCTTTTGCTTGTTTTTTAGTTCTAACATAGCCAATCTTTCCTGTAAAAAGATTGTATCCTTGAACACAAACTACCAATAATGCAGTAGCAAATAAAAATGCTCCTACATATTTATTAGTAATCATTGTTTGAGTATAGGCAGCGATTGCTACCATAATGCCTGCTAAAATAGATTTAAAAAACTCTTTATTCATAGGCATTTTCCTTAATATAAAATTTTCAAGAGACCTGTTAAGTTTTTTTCCCCAAATTGAAAATACTTTTAAAATCTTTGCTGTACGTCTCTTTTAAAAATATGTGCTGGATTTTCTTTTATGTGAAAATCTAATATCCGAGGTTGGACGGTTATCCTCAGTCCGCATCATTAGGCACATCTCTAACTTTGGCAGGGAGTGAGTGAATTGAACGCTCATCAGTGGTTTTGGAGACCACAGTTCTACCATTGAACTAACTCCCTATGTATGAAAGACATTTATCATATCTTTCATATTTATATTATATAATAATTTTTTTAAAAAATCAAATTGTCTTCTCTATATAGCGGATATACACTGCAAATATCTGCAACTATTTCTTGCATAGATAATAATTTATTTTTATATTCTTCTTCTGATAATAAACAAATAGAAATAATATTAGCAATATCTGCCATATCTTCTTCGTTTAATCCTCTTGAAGTAACTGCAGCAGTTCCTATTCTTAAACCACTTGTAGTTTTTTTGTTTTTTGTATCAAAAGGAACAGCATTTTTATTTGTAACAATCCCTACTTGTTTTAATCTATTCTCCAACTCTTGTCCAGATATATCTCGATCTCTTAAATCAATAAGAATTAAATGATTATCTGTTCCATTTGTTAATAATTTTACACCTCTACTCATTAATTCTTCTGCAAGAGCCTTACAATTATCAACAACTTTTTTCATATATTCTTTATATTCTGGTTGCAATGCCTCTTTAAAACATACTGCTTTCGCGGCAATAATATTTTCTAAAGGTCCACCTTGAGTTCCTGGAAATACCGCTTTATTAATTTTCTTAATCATATCTTCAGAATTAGTTAAAATCATTCCTCCACGAGGCCCTCTTAGTGTTTTATGAGTAGTTGTTGTAACCACATCAGCATATTCTAATGGAGATTGATGCAATCCCGCAGCAACTAATCCTGCAATATGAGCCATGTCTACCATAAAGTAACATTTTTTATCTTCATACTCATCTTCTTTGCCTTGTCCAATTAAATCTAAATATAACATTTTATTATATTGAGCAATAATTGTAGCAAGTTCTTTAAAATTAATTTCTCTTGGATAAGCACTTGCTCCCGCAATAAACAAACGAGGTTTATGTTTAGAAATTAAATTTGATATATCTTCATAATCAATTTCCATAACAGTTGGTTCTACATCATATTGAACAACATTAAAATATTTTCCAGATAATGTAGGTTTTGCTCCATGTGTTAAATGCCCACCGCTATTTAAACTCATTCCAATTAAAGTGTCTTCTGGTTTTAATAATGCAAATTGCACTGCTAAATTCGCAGAAGCTCCAGAATGAGGTTGAACATTAGCATATTTACAATTAAATAGTTCACAAGCCCTATCAATCGCTAATTGTTCTGTCTTATCAATATTTTCACAACCAGCATAGTATCTCGCTTCAGGATATCCTTCTGCATATTTTAAAGTATGATAACTTGCTTGTGCCAATAGTACAGCTTCACTTGGTCGATTTTCACTTGCAATCATTTCTAATTCACTATCTTGTCTTTGATATTCTTTGATAATTAAATCATAAACATCTTCATCTACTGCCTTTACTTTTGAAAAATCTATCAATGATTTCCCCTCCTCAACCAACTTTTTTCTTTGAAAGAATTGTAAATCTTTCTTTTATAAAATTTACTTCATCATCATCTTGTAATGTAGTCAAATGTAAAGTATCATCATCATCTAAATATTGAACTTCAAAATATGGTAATTTTAAATCTTGAATGCTCTCATATATCATAACAAAACCCCCTTATTGACTTTGATTATATTATATCATAAATTTTTTAAAAAATCAAATTTTTCATATCCATAATGTTGCAAAAGCTGTTCAATATTAAATCTTCCAACTGGATTGGCACTATGAATATTATAATATGCTTTGATTTCATTCTCTACAAGATATTTTGCTATATCATATCCTGTTTTTATTTCTCCTAAATCATGATCAAAAGAGATATAAAGTATTTCATTTTTATATTTTTCTATTGCTACAATAGCATCATTGTAAGTGCGGCAAACATATGTTCGTTCTCCTTTAAATATAGGAGTGCGCAAATCATCTATAAAAAGATAAATTTTTCTTTCCTTTCTCATTTAATCACTTCCTTTATAATAATTATAATATTATTTTTTATAAAATTCAATAAAAAATAACAGAGATAACACCTTCGGTGTTACTCTGTTATTTCATACACATCGTAGTAGTCTACGCCATTTTTTAATGCCTCTTCATGAGTTTCACAATATATATCTATTCTTTTATTTTTAATCGCTCCACCACGATCTTGTACTATATAAGTATTTCCATTAATAAGTAGTTTAGTTCCGAATGGAAATTCTTTTGGTGCGGCAATGGTTACCCCAGCTTTAACTTTTTCACCTGATGCGGTAATACCATTTGTTTTCCCACAACACTTCATGCAGGCACAATAATAAGTAATTTTATATTCTCCTAAATATTTTTGTTTAGGTTCTGGTTCTTCTTCTATTTTTTCTATTTCTATTGGAGTTTCCTCTTGTATTTCTTCTATTATTATAGGGACTGCTTTTTTAGTATCTAATTCTCTACTTGTAAATAATAATGAACTTATTACAGCAGTTGAATATAATATAAAAATAAATAAAGATGTACTATCCATAATTATAACCCCAATGACGCTAATAGTTTAGAAACATTTTTTTTCTCTTCTTCTGATACTACTGCAGATTTAGGAGCCTCTACAGTTAAAGCATCTTCTGCTGGTGTTTCTACTCCATTAATAATTAAGTCTTTAGCAGCAGTTAATGTTACTTTTATTTGAATGTCTGCGCCGTCTTCTTTCATCGGAATTCTAATTTCCTTATCATTTATAAAACTGTTTGGAAAAGTTTTTAAAATAATATCAGTTATTTCTGCTTTTGCTTGTGCACCTTTAGCCATTTTCATTTTCCTCCTTTATATTAATTACTAAGCCTGCTTGTTGTAATGTTTTTGCACAATCTATAATCGCTTCACAAATTGCACATTTATCTCCAGCCAAGCATTTTCTTTGACAATTTATTCTTCTTTGATCAAAATGCGGTAATATAAATCTACTGTCCAATCCAGGTTCTAATCCAGCAATAATTTCTGACAAGTCTCCATACCAATGCTTATCTTTTTTATATATTTCATACATTATTTCTGGTTTGTCTCCCCAAAATTCAATTGTATCAATATATTGCTCATATTCTGATAATCCTTCAGGTCTAATAAAAAATGTTTTTATACTTGGGAGAACGCCTTCTTTTTTCATTTGTGCCACATTAGGAAGTACACGAACTTGCACTCCTCGTTGATGCAAACAAGATGCGACTCTTTCTAAATCAAAGCCTAGTGCTTCTGCAATATATATTTCTGAAACACCTAAAGACAATAGATAATAAATATCTTCCCAATCTTTTGCATACCAATCTGAATAAAAATGAACTCCTTGTTCTTTTAATGCTTGATAAAATGTAGAAGAACACATATGAGATACCTTAATTGTTAATCCTAATTTTCTCGCCTCTTCAAGTCCTTTTTGTCGAACAAATAAACTTTCATTTTCAACATCAATTAATACTGTAATTTTTTGAGTAGGATGTTCATTTACAAATTCAGTAAGATGATAATTTTTTTCATTATATTTAATAATAATTTCATCTACCTCATTAATTAATGAAAAATGTTTTTTAAAACTACAACAATAATTCATCTTCTTCCTCCTCTTGTTTTTCTTTTTCTTCTTGTAAAATATTATAAGAAAAAATTTGATTTACTAAATCACTATCAAAATTTGTTAATTTTATGTAATTCATTTTATCATCTCCTCTTATATACATTTTTATTATAACTTAAATTTTTTTAAAATGCAAATTTTCATTAAATAAATATGCGTGCACGTGTGCGTGATTATATAAAAAATTTTTATAAAAATCAAATTTGACTTAAATAAAATTTTAAGTTATAATTTATATATAAAAGGAGAGATTGATAATGAATAGAATTTCTGATGAGGAAATAATGAATTATTTACAAAAACGATATGATTATTTATTATCTGAATATGATACAAATCAAATTTTAGGAGTATTTGTTCAAGGTTTAGCAAATTTTGGTTTTGCAAGAACAATAAACGACATTGAAGTAATAGGATGCTATATACCATCTTTTGAAGAATTGTGTGCATCAACTCCTCAAGTTTGGGAAGTAGATGATGGAGAAATTAAGTTTCAACTTGCAGATATACGATTAATATTGGCAATGGCAAGACAACAAAAAGAAAGTGTGTTACAAGCAGTATTCACAGAATATAGTATTATTAATCCAAGTTATACTCATATTTTTACTAATTTAATTTATGCTAATAGAGAGGCAATGTTTAGATGTGATAAAAAATTAAGAGTAGAAACTTCAATTCAAAATGCTATGGCAGCATTAGAACAATATGAGATGACAAAAGATTCACTTCATTTGTTTATGGCGTGTAGGAAACGCATTGCTGCAAGATTATATTTAAATGGAACTTCCTTAGAAAATTGTATCAATTTAAAAAAGGATTATCATATTAATTATTTATGGGATATTTTAGATGGCAAAATAGAACCAGATTTAAATGAAATTATTGGAGAATTAGAAGAATTAAAAAAAGAATGTGCAGGTTGTAAAGTAAATAGAACCGATAAAAGATTAATAACAGATTGTGTTATAGAAATTATTAGAACTTCTTTAAATCCTATAACTCCAAAAGAAGAATTCTTAGCAGGGTTAACAGATGCAGAAAAAGAAGCATTATCTATTATACATAAAAACTTACCAGATAAAGAAGGAAATATTTCAATTTCTAAACTTTTATTAGAAACTTCTGTATCACGACCTGTATTTAAAAATTTGTTAAGAAAAATGGAAGAGTGTAATTATGCACAAATAGAAAATCAAGGAGTCAAAGGTACTTATATTAAATTATATGAAGAGGAGGCTTAAATATGTTAAATAAAAAAGGTGAAAGAGAATTATGTTATTTAGCAAAAGTAACAAAAATAGAACCTATTGAAGGATATGATAAAGTTGAACTTGCATATGTTAATGGTTGGACTAATATTGTTCCTAAAGGAGCCTTCCAAGAAGGAGACTATGGAGTTTTTTTTGAAGTTGATTCAAAAGTTCCAGAAGAAGAGCCTTTTAAATTTTTAGAAAAAAGACATTATAAAATTAAAGTTCAAAAAATGTGTAAAAGAATTTCTACAGGATTATTAATGTCTATTAACGATTTTAAAGATACTCGTTTTGAAAGTGCAGTAATTGGCGCGGCATTAACTCCAGTAGAAGAAAATGAAACAATTTTTTTAACAAGAGAATTAGAAGTTAAATATGCTGTGGCAAGTGACAATGAGCGCAAAGGCGCAGGACCAAATAAATATGAAAAAATGAAAATGAGACATTCAAAATTATTTAAGAAATTTAAAATTTTAAATAAGATTTATAAATATAATATTGGAAAGAAAATTTTATTTATATTTTTAGGAAAGAAAAAAGATAGCCAAAGCGGTTGGCCAGTAAATAGATTTCCAGGTGTATCAAAAACAGATCAAGAACGTGTAGAGAATATGACTTGGATATTAAGTGATAAAACACCATTTATAGTAACTGAAAAATGTGACGGCTCATCTGCAACATATATTCTTGAAAGAAAACCATTTGGCAAATTTGAATTTTATGTATGCTCAAGAAATGTAAGAATGTTTAATGAAAATCAAGAGTGCTTCTATGGTGAAAGAAATTATTACTGGGAAGCTGCGGAAAAATATAATATAGAAAGTAAAATGAGAAGTTATTTATTAGAAAATCCAGATATTTCATTTGTTTGTTGGCAAGGCGAAATATGCGCGCCAGGTATCCAAAAAAATCCTCATGCACTAAAAGATACTCATTTATATTTATTTCATATGACAGATAGTAAAAATGGAAGATATGATATTAGAGAAGCTAAAAAAATATGGGATCACTACTATATGGAATCGGTTCCAATTATTCTTGAAAATTATATTTTACCTGATGATTTTGAAGAGTTAAAACTTTCTGCAGACGGAATGTATAGCGCACACGTATGTGAAGGAAATATCTACTGTGAAAGAGAGGGATATGTTTACTATAAAACAACAGATCCAACATTCTCATTTAAAAATGTTTCAAGAAACTACTTATTAAATAGAGGTTAATGCTCCAGCATTAATCTCTTTATTTTATTTTATAAAAAATTTATTATATAATAAATATATAAAGAATTATTATAAGGAGTTGATATATTGATGGCAAGACGAACACCAACAACAGTAAGTGATTTTTATTGTACTCAATGCGGAAAGCAAGGAATTATGATTCCACGAAAGGTAAACGCTCAAAGAGAAGCAGGACATTTAAAAAAAATGTATTGTTTACATTGTAAACAAGAACATAATTTTGTAGAGATTAGACCTTTTGGAATGGAATATCGTTATGAAGATTTTTTATTAGAGTTTGAAAATGGAAATTTTGGTGCAGATGGATTAAGAAAAGAAGAATGGAAACAGTTTAAAAGGAGGTTTTACAATGAGTAAAGTTATTATGATGGTAGGAATTCCTGGCTCTGGAAAAACAACTTTTTGTAAAGAATATTTAAAAGATTGGAAATATGTTTCAAGAGATGAAATTCGCTTTTCTTTATTAAAAGATGATGATGATTATTTTGCAAGAGAGGAAGAAGTTTTTAAAAAATTTGTACAAACAGTTAATCAACATATTGAAAATGGAGATAATGTTATTATTGATGCAACTCATATTTCAAAAAAATCTCGTAAAAAAGTATTGTCTCGTTTAGCCAGACCAACTCTTCTTCCCCTATCTGATATATATTGTATTTATATGAAAACTCCTTTTGGTACAATATTAAATAGAAATCGATTAAGAGAGGGTCGAGCATATGTTCCAGAAGATGCAATCTGTTCAATGAGTCAAGCTTTTGAAATGCCAGAACTTAATGAAGGTTTTACAAAAATAATTACAATAGAAGGGAGATAGTATATGGGAAAAATTTGGTTTACAAGTGATTTACATTTTGGACACGATAAAGACTTTTGCTATGCTCCCAGAGGATTTAATAATATTCAAGAGCATGATGAAATTGTTTTAAAAAATTTTAACTCAGTTGTGAGTGACGAAGATGATGTTTATATTCTTGGCGATTTAATGCTTGGTCCAAATCCAGTTCAAAGCATTGCAAACATAGCACGATTAAAAGGTAATAAACATATTATTATTGGAAATCATGACACAATTAATAAAATTAAAAATTATCAAGAATACTGCGGCATCTATAATATTGATTATGCAACTATGATCAAATATCGCAAATACTCTTTTTATCTCTCTCATTATCCAACTTTATGTGCCAACTATGACGATGGAAAAAAGATTTGGAACTTACACGGACATACACATTCAAAAGAGAAATTTAGTGAGTTTGCACAGTGCTATAATGTGGCATTAGATGCTCATAATAATTTTCCTATTGAAATAGAAGATATTATTAATGATATAAAACAAAAAAAAGGAGGAAATAATAATGAACTTTAAACTTATTCGTTCTCATTTTAATGAAGAAACAGGCATATCCTCAGCAACAATAGCAACAGATTTAGGATTTTTTACAGGATATGCAAAATTAGCGGAGGAAGATAGAGAGGTGGCTTCAACTTTTTGTGGTTGTAGATACGCAGAGCTCCGCGCAATGTTAAAATATATTAGAAAAAGAATTTCTTTATATTCACATAAAATACAAACTTTAAATAATTATTTATTATATTTAAAATCAAGAAAAGATTTTGAAGAAGGCTCTTTAGAATGTAAAAAATTATATAAATATATAAATCATATTAAAAAAGAAAGAGATATGTGGAAAAATAAAGAAACAAGTTTATCTGCGGCGATTACCCGTAATATTATGAATAGAGATACAACACTACAAAAATTAAATCAAATTCATTTTAAAGGTTAAAAAATCAATTCTCCCATCGTTTTGGGAGAATTTTTGATTTTCTTAGAAAATTATGATATAATTTATTTAGCAAAAATAAGAAAGGAGAATATAGAATGGACAAAAAATTATATACTAAAGATAGTATTGAGTCTTTATCTCCTCTTGAGTTTACGCGTTTACGTCCAGGAGTATATGCAGGAGATACAACATATTCAACACAATTATTAGTTGAAATCGTATCTAATGCTGTTGATGAATTTAGACTTGGACACGGAAAAATAATTACTGTAAATATTGAAAAAGATATTGTTACAGTGGCGGACTCAGGTCAAGGATTTTTAGTTAATGAAAAAAGAGATGATGGAAAAACTGTCTTAGAGGCAGCATTTAGCGTATTAAATACATCTGGTAAATATAGAGAAGATGGCACATATGAAGGAACTTCATTAGGTTCTTTTGGTATTGGTAGTAAAATTACTACATTTTTAAGTAATTGGTTATCAGTAACAACTTGTAGAGATGGAAAATTTGAACAAGTTAATTTCCAAGAAGGTGTATTTAAAAATAGAGACACAGGAAAAGCGGTTAATGAACAAACAGGAACTACAGTTACTTGGAAACCGAGTGCAGAATTTTTTACACATACAGAAGTTGAAATTGATAAAGTGAAATCATTATTTCAAACAATTTCTTGTTTGTGCCCAGGACTAACTATTGATTTAAATCATAATGGAGAAAAAATTTCTTATTATTCTGAAAATGGTTTAAATGATTTAGTAGATGATGGAGTAAAGAATAAAGAAATTCTTGTAAATAGATTTCAAATGAATTTTGCAGAAGGCAAAAATAAAATGGATATGGTGTTAACATATACTTCAAATTATTCATTGGTAATGGTTCCTTATGTAAACACAGGACTTACAGAAAAAGGTCCTCATATCACACAAATTAAAACAGTTTTAACAAGAGAGTTTAATAAATATTTTAAAGAAAAAAAATGGTTAAAAGCAGGAGATGAAAATTTAAGCGGAGACGATTTACAAGAAGGAATGTATATTGTTTTCAATATCACTGCTCCAAATATTGCCTATGACGCACAAGTTAAATCTACTGTTACTAAAATTGAAATGGCAACATTTACACAAGCATTATCAGATAATTTACAATATTGGTTTAGAAATAATGAAAAAGAAATTAAAGTTATTGCAGATAAGGCTTTGGCAGCAAGAAAAGCGAGAGAGGCTGCAAAAAAAGCAAGAGATAATGCAAGAAATGTTACAACTAATAAAAAGAATAAATTATTAAGTTTACCAAGTAAATTAGTGGATGCAAATGCAAAAGATAGAAGTCAATGCGAATTGTTTATAGTTGAGGGAGATAGTGCGGCAGGTGGACTTATTGCAGCAAGAAATCCTGATACAATGGCAGTATTTCCAATTCGTGGTAAATTAATTAATCTATTTAAAAATTCAGATGAGAAAGTATTTGCAAATCAAGAGGTTGTAAATATTATTAAAGCAATTGGTTTGGATTTAGATCAAAAATCAAAAACTTTAATCTATGATGAAAAGAAATTAAGATACGGAAAAATCTTTACTGCGTGTGATGCGGACCCAGATGGTCAAGCAATTAAAAATCTTCTATTGACTTTCTTTTGGAGTTTATGTCCAGAATTAGTTATAAATGGACATATTTGGATTACAATGCCACCATTATATAGAATAACAAAAGGTAAAGATACTTATATATATTTAAAAGATGACAAAGAATTAGAAGAATATAAGAAAGCTCATGAAGGAGAAAAATATTTAATAAATAGAAATAAAGGACTTGGTGAACAAGATTCATCAGAACTTGGACCTTGTATTTTAGATCCAGAGACAAGAAATGTTGCTCAAATTGGAGTAGAAGATAAAACAAAAGCAGATGAATTATTTGATATTTTAATGGGAACAATTGTGGCCCCAAGAAGAGAATGGTTGTTAGCGCATAGTGAGGAGGCGAGTGATAATATATGGTAATAGATATTTGTAAAGAATTAGGACAAAATTTTATAGATTTCTCATATGAAGCAAACTCTTGTAGAGCATTCGCCGATGCAAGGGATGGTTTGAAACCAGGTCAGAGAGCTTGTTTATGGGAAATGTTTGATAAAGGATATTTGTCAAACAAACCTCACGTAAAATCTGCAAAAATTGCTGGAGCGGTAACAGGTAACTGGTGGCCACATGGAGACGTTGCTATATACGAAACATTCGCACGTATGTCTCAACCTTGGATTAACAATATTCCAGAAGTAGATTGGCACGGAAATAATGGTTCTCAATATACAGGACCAGAATGTGCTTCTTCAAGATACACAGAAGCAAGACTTTCTAAAGCAATAGAGAATGGAATGTTTAAAGGTATTAAGAAAAATAATGTTAATATGATTTTAAACTTCTCAGAGGATGCGGAATGGCCAGAGGTGCTTCCTGCAGTTTTACCTCGACTTATGGTTAATGGCTGTCAAGGTATTGGAAGTACAATTGCTAATGTATGGTTACCTCATACTCTTTCCGATGTAGCAAATGTCATTTTAAAATATATGGAAACAAAAGAAATTGATACAAAAAATTTATTTCCTTCATTCCCAACAGGCGGAATTATTATAAATAAAAATGATATTCATACTATTTATGAAACTGGAAAAGGTAAAGTTGTATTAAGAGGTAAAGCAGAAATTAAAAATAATACAATTTTAATTACAGAATTACCTTATCAAATTTATGCTCAACCATATGTTGAGAAAGTTACAGAAATGGCAATTAAAGGAGATTTAGTTGGCGTTGCTGCAGTTTATAATAAAAGTGGTAAAGATAAATTATTAATTGAAATTGAGTGCGACGGCTCTGCTGAAAAAGTTTTAAAACAATTATATACAAAAACAGATTTACAAAAAAATTATAATGCAAATCAATGGGCTCTTGTAGGAAAAACTCCAAAATTATTAACCCTAAAAGACTATTGTGATATCTATATCGCTCATAATATTGATTGCTTATTAAGAGAAAAGAAATTTGATCTTGATAAAGCAAAAGCAAGATTAGAAGTGGTTCAAGGTTTATTAATTGCATTAGAGGATATTGATAATGTTATCACATTAATCAAAAGTTCTGAAAGTGCAGCTGCGGCAAAAGTTAACTTAATGAATAAATATAAATTAAGTGAAAATCAAGCAAAAGCAATTTTAGCAATGAAACTTTCAAGTTTGGCAAAATTAGAAAAAATGGAATTAGAAAAAGAACAAGAAGAATTATTTAGTGAAATTGAATATTGTGAAAGAGTGTTAAGTGCAAGATTAATTCAAGAAAGTATAGTGCATGATCGCTTAGAAGGATTGGCGCAAGGATATAGAGATACACGAAAAACTGAACTAATGCAAATTGATATTAAACCAGAAGAAAAAGAAATTATTGAAGTTGTACCAGAAGATTGCGTTGTTGTAACTTCACAACTTGGAAATATTAAACGAGTTCCATCTAATACATTTAAAACTCAAAGAAGAAATGGTAAAGGTGTAAAAAATGAAGATGAAGCTATATTAAGTATGATAGCAACCAATACTATTGATAACCTATTAGTGTTTACAAATAAAGGAAAAATGTATAAAATTTTAGTTGATAATATTCCAAGCGGAACTAATGCAGCAAAAGGAGTTAATTTAAATAGTCTGATTAACTTAGAAGTTGGAGAAAAAGCAATAGCAATCACTTCATTAGATAGAAAAAATGATAAAAAATATGTTGTTTTTATAACAAAGCAAGGATTATTTAAAAAGACTGAATTATCTGAGTACACATCTATGAAGAAAAGCACAGGAGTTGCAGCTATTAAATTAAAAGATGGCGACTCAATAGCTAATGTAACTTTTGCTAATGAAGAAGAATTTATACTTATTAGTAAAAAAGGATTATCTATTAGATTTGAAACTAAAGATATCGCGGCTATTGGTAGAGTAACTTCAGGAGTTAAAGCGATGAAATTAGCAGAAGATGATGAAGTTTTAGTTGGATTACCTATCATAAATACTAAAGAAAATTTAGCAGTCTTTACAGTAAATGGATATGCTAAACAAGTTGCCTTATCAGAATTTCCTATTCAAGGTAAAAATGGAAAAGGCGTGAAAGTTGCTTCTGAATCTTTAGCAGGTGCAATGTTTATTAATGATACAAATAATGTCTTATTAATTGGAAAACCTAACAATATTTGTATTGCCGCAACAGAAATTCCTTTATTAAGTAGGATTTCATTAGGAAATATTATGATAAAGAATGCAGTTACATCAGTAGTTAAAATATAACAGAGGGAGCTAAATGCTCCTTCTTTGATTTTTATAAAAAAATATTATATAATAAATATATAAAGAAAAAGAGGTGTGAAAAAATTATGTTTAATACTATGAAAAGTTTAATAAAAAAATTAAATGATGCAAGTTATGCTTATTATAATACTGAAAATCCAATTATGACAGATATTGAATATGACACCCTTTTGAATAAACTACAAGAGATGGAAAGAGAAACAGGAATTATTTTATCCAATAGTCCAACTCAAAGAGTAGGTGCACCTGTGTTAAATGAATTAGCAAAAGTTGCAATTCAAGGAAAACCTATGTTAAGTTTGGATAAAGTCCACAGCGCAGAAGAAGTATATTCATTTGCTAAAGGTAGAAAAATTTTAGGACTAATTAAATGCGATGGGTTATCAACTCGTCTAATTTATGAAAATGGAAAATTAGTTTCTGCACATACTCGCGGCAATGGCTATGAAGGTTCTGATGTAACAGAGCATATTAAAAATTTTACAAATGTTCCTTTAACCATTTGCGCAACAAGAAGATATGTAGTCGATGGAGAATCAATTATTAAAGATAATGATTTTGCAACTCTTGAAGGTTTTAAAAATAGTAGAAATACAGCAAGTGGAGCATTATCTCTTCTTGATGTAAAAGAAGTTAAAAACAGAAAATTATCATTTATTCTTTGGGATGTTATCGAAGGAGAAGATGATGAAGATTCATTAGAAGAAAGAATTTTTCACGCAATGAAACTTGGTTTTGAAGTTGTAAAGGGCGTAGAAATTAATTCTAATGACTTATCTATTGAAAAGATAGATGAAGGGAATCAAATTGTATTAAATAAGGCAAAAGAGTATGGTATTCCTTGTGATGGGATTGTATGGAAATTTGACTCTGTTTCATATGGAGATAAAATGGGTGCAACTTCACACCATTTTAATAATGGTATTGCTTGGAAGCCAGAAATTGAAACAATGGAAAGTTCTTTACTTACTATTGAATGGACAATGGGAAGAACAGGTCAATTAACTCCTGTTGCTTTAATTGAACCTATTGAAATGGATGGCGCTACGATAGAACGATGTTCATTACATAATATTAGTATTATGCGTTCTTTATTGGGAGATTATCCTCATAAGGGTCAAATGGTTAAAGTATATAGGGCAAATATGATTATTCCACAAATTTTAGAAGCAGATACTTCTTATCCGAATGCATCATATATAATTATTCCTAATCGTTGTCCAATTTGTGGTGAAGAGACAGAAATAAAACAAGATAATGATAGTCAATTTTTATATTGCGCAAATCCAAATTGTCAAGGAAAGCTATTAAATCGACTTGATCATTATTGTAGTAAAAAAGGTATGGATATTAAAAATTTATCAAAAGCAACATTAGAAAAATTAATTGATAAGTTTAATTTACAAAAATTTAGCGATATTTATAATCTTGCTCAATATAAAACCGAATGGGCTTCGATGCCAGGTTTTGGACAAAAATCCGTTGAGCGCATACTTAATTCAATAGAACTTAGCAAAGAAACTACTTTAGACAAGGTTCTTGCAGCCGCGGGAATTCCGCTTGTGGGAGCTTCTGTATCAAAAGAACTTGTAAAATATTTCCATACATATATAGATTTTAGAAAAGCTGTTGATGATAATTATAATTTTGCAGGAATTGATGGATTTGGAGAAGTAATCTGTGATAATATTTTAACATATGATTATACAGAATTAGATGAAGTGATTCCATATTTATCTATTGATTGCAAGGTTGAGGCGGCTGAGGATGCTAGTTTACAAGGTTTATCTTTTGTTATTACAGGAAAACTTGGAAAAGTATTTAAAAACCGTGCTGAATTAGAAGAAAATATTAAATCTCGTGGAGGTTTAGTAAAAAGTTCTGTTACAAAAACCACTTCTTATTTAATTGCAAATGAGGAAGAAGATACAACAAAGTATAGGACTGCGAAGTCTTTAGGGACTCCAATCCTCACAGAAG